>Ga0335072_10000620_pt1 | contig 65475 bp, 59 predicted proteins | sample Lox_Sample_21_FD_206725 | JGI IMG/M metagenome (GOLD analysis project Ga0335072, IMG submission 206725) | Soil microbial communities from Loxahatchee National Wildlife Refuge, Florida, United States - Lox_Sample_2.1 | ecosystem: Environmental > Terrestrial > Soil > Wetlands | place: USA...
TGCGGGACGTGATGACGCACGGGCGGCAGCTGATCGCGTCGATGGAAGAGCGCGAGCGGAAGCGCACCGGCATCGCACCTTTAAAAATCCGCTACAACCAGGTCTTCGGTTTCTATATCGAGATCTCAAAGGCAAACCTGCATCTCGCGCCGCCCGATTACGAGCGCAAGCAGACTCTCGTCAATGCAGAGCGATTCACCTCGCCCGAACTGAAGGACCACGAGCGGAAAGTCCTGGCCGCCGAGCAGCGCGTGTTGGAAATAGAGCGGCTGTTGTATGGAGAAATCCGAGAAAGCATCGCGCGTGAAGCAGCGCGGCTGCGACGGACCGCCACGGCGCTGGCGCAGACGGACGTGCTCGTGAATTTCGCGCGCCTCGCCGCTTCGCGCAACTACACCCGGCCTCAATTTACGAGTCCATCTTCCGCAGGCCGCTCGCAGCGTGGCGAATTACTCATCTCCGGCGGGCGGCATCCCGCGATTGAGAAACTGGTGGAACAACGCGGCGAACGATTCGTGCCGAACGACCTCTATCTCGACAACGAACAGCAGTTCCTTCTCATCATCACCGGGCCGAACATGGGCGGCAAATCCACCTACCTGCGCCAAGCGGCGCTGATCGCGATTCTGGCGCATATGGGTTCGTTTGTTCCAGCGGAGCAGGCAAAGCTGCCGGTGCTTGACCGCATCTTCACGCGCATCGGCGCGTCGGATAATCTCGCGCAGGGTCGCTCGACGTTTCTCGTCGAAATGAGCGAGGTCGCGGCGATTTTGAACACCGCCACGTCCGCGAGCCTTGTCCTGCTCGACGAAGTGGGGCGTGGCACGGCTACCTTTGACGGCCTATCCATCGCCTGGGCCGTCGTCGAGTCGCTCCACTCCGGCGCGCGCCCGAAGACGCTCTTCGCCACGCATTATCACGAGCTGACAGAGCTCGAACAACTGCTCGGTGGAGTAAAAAATGTCCATGTGAGCGTGCAAGAGGCTGGCAGCGAAATCGTGTTTCTGCGGCGCGTGGAAATGGGCAGCGCAGACAAAAGCTACGGCATCGAAGTCGCACGCCTCGCTGGATTGCCGCAGCATGTAATCGAGCGCGCGCGAGAAATCCTCCGCCGCCACGAGCAAAGCGAAGACCGCCTGACGGAAGAGCTTTCTCCCGGCGCGGCAGCCGCGAACGCTCCCGGCACGAATGGAAACGGCGCAGGTCCTGCGCAAACGAGTTTTACAGCGATTGACGAATCCGTGCTCGCGTCGTTGCGCGCGGCAGATTTGAATTCGCTCACGCCGATTGAAGCGATGAATCTGCTGGCGGCATTGCAGAAACAATTGAAATGAGCAGGCGCAAACGAAAGGAAGGCAAAAAACCGTTGCGTGTGATGGGCCTGATGTCCGGGACCTCGGCGGATGGCATCGACGCCGCGCTGGTGGAAATTTCAGGTGCGCCGCCACACATTTCCGCAAGGCTTGAAGGGCATTATCATGCACGCTTCCCTGCCCCGGTCCGGCAGATCATTCTCCGAATCGCCAATGGCGCGCCCACGACGGCGAGAGAGATCAGCCAGTTGAATTTTCTGCTGGGTGAAGAATTCGCGCGCGCGGCGATGGACGCATGCCGCAAATGGCGCGTGCCGCTCGCAAAGATCGACCTGATCGGCTCGCACGGCCAGACAATTTTTCATCAGGGCGCGCCCGTGCCATTTGCCGGCGCGGGAAAAATTGCGTCGACGCTCCAGATCGGCGAGCCGAGCGTGATTGTCGCACGCACGGGCGTGACGACGATTGCCGACTTTCGCCCGGCGGATATAGCCGCAGGCGGGCAAGGCGCGCCGCTCGTGCCATTTGTCGATTACCTGCTGCATCGCGATGCGAAGATCGGCCGCGTGGCGCTGAATATCGGCGGCATCGCCAACGTGACCGCCATTCCCGCAGGCGCATCCCCAGGAAAAATCCTCGCGTTCGACACTGGACCCGGCAACATGATCGTCGACGCGCTCGCCGCTCGCGCCACGCATGGCCGCTCGACATTCGATCGTGATTCGCGCCTCGCCCTGCGCGGGCGAACAATCTTGCCTCTCCTCGAACGCCTCCTCCGCGATCCTTACTTGCGTCTCCGCCCTCCGAAAACTGCGGGCCGCGAGCAGTTTGGCGAGGCCTACGTCGAGAAATTGCTCGCTTGGGCCAAGAAATATCGTGCGCGCGGAGAAGATTTGGTTCGGACCGCGACCGTGTTCACTTCGCTCTCGATTGCGGACGCACTGCGGCGGTTCGTGTTTCCGAAAGCGCGGATCGACGAATTGATCGTCGCGGGAGGAGGCGCGAAAAATCCGTTGATGATGGCGCAACTGGCCGCGGCGCTGCCCGGAGTGGAAATCCGGCACGCGGAAGAATTCGGCGTGACGGCAGAAGCAAAGGAGGCGTTTGCTTTCGCGGTGCTGGCCTACGAAGCGTTTCACGGACGCGCGAACAATCTGCCATCGGCTACAGGCGCGCGATTCGCGGTGTCGATGGGCAAGCGGGTTGCCGGACGTGGATAAACACCGCGGCTGCGGGCGTTTCAACGCGCTTTTTGCAGCAGCCGCGCTCGCAATCTCTCTGCTTTTCGCGGGCGGCTGCGCGCGGTCGTCCGGTGGAAGCTCCCACGGCAACACGCTGAATTTCCTGATCGAATCGGCGCCGACGAATCTTGACCCGCGCATCGGCACCGACGCGCAGTCAGAGCACATCGACGCGCTGATTTTTTCGAGTCTGCTCGCGCACGATGCGCAGATGAATATCGTTCCGGACCTGGCCGAGAGCTGGGAAACATCCAATCCGCTGACGTACGTCTTTCACCTTTGCGGAGGAGTGAAATTCCACGACGGCAGGCCGCTCGAAGCGGCGGACGTGAAATACACATTCGATTCGATTCTGGACGGCACGGTGAAGACGGCCAAACGCGGAGCCTTTCGCGCAGTCGCTTCCATTGAAACTCCCGACGCGCAGACGGTGGTGTTTCATCTGCGCGAACCGGATGCTTCGTTCCTGTGGAACTTGACGCGCCCCGGAGTGGGCATCGTGCCGCGCGGCGCGGCAGCGAACGACATGGCGACGCATCCCGTCGGCAGCGGACCCTTTGAATTCGTGAGTTCGGCGGTCGATGAAGACATCGTGCTTCAGCGCAATCCCGATTATTTCGGCGGCGCGCCATCGATCAAAGGCTTGCGATTGCGGATCGTTCCCGACGCGATTGTACGCGCGCTCGAACTGCGAAAAGGCTCGGCGGACGCGGAAATCAACACGCTCACGCCCGATATGTATCACGCACTTGCGAAGGAAAAGGACATCCGTGTCATCGACGCTCCGGGCACATCGATTCAGTACATCGCGTTTAATTGCGAGGACCCGATTCTCTCTCATCGGGAAGTGCGCCAGGCGCTCGCGTATGCCACGGATCGCGCGACGCTGATCAAATACCTGCTGCGCGGCGAAGCGCAGCTTGCATCGAGCCTGCTCCCTCCAAACCACTGGGCCTACGAGCCGGACGTGCGCATCTACGATTACGATCCTTACCGCGCCGAGCGGCTGCTGGACTCGATGAACTATCATCGCGGGGCAGACGGCGTGCGCTTCCATCTCACAATGAAGACCTCGACGGACGCCTCGACGCGCTTGCTCGCCGAAGCTTTGGCGGAGGAATGGAGCCGCATTGGCGTCGTGCTCGATTTGCGCTCGATGGAGTACGCCACATTTTATTCGGACATTACGCACGGCAGCTTCCAGGTCTATTCCCAACGGTGGGTGGGCGGCAACAACGACCCGGATATTTTTCAGTACGTTTTCAGCTCAAGGAGGATGCCGCCGGACGGAGCAAATCGCGGGCATTATCGCAACGCGGCGCTTGATGTGCTGCTCGATCAGCAAGCCGTGGAAATGGACCGCGCGAAGCGCAAGGCGCTGCTTTCGCAGATTCAGAAAATCTTGGCGGACGACGAGCCGTATATCGACTTGTGGTACATGGACAATGTGTCTGCGTATCGAACGCGTGTGGAAGGCGTCGAGCTTTCGCCGAGCGGCGATTACGACTTTCTGCAATCGGTGCGGCTCGTTCCTGCGCCGTAGCGTTTCAGGAAGGGCGCTTCATCGCCCAGTGCAGACCAATGCCTCCGAAAATGAACGCGCGAGCGTCGAGCCGCGCATAACCCTTGCGTTCGAGCAGGGCAGAGTAATCGTCGATGGACAGGAAATTCCGAATGGAATCGGGGATGTAGGTGTAGATACGCGTGGAGCCGTGAAGCAGCATCCCCCAGAAATATCCCTGCGCGTAGAGATAGCCGAGATAGAGCGGACGAAGGACGCGATTCTCGGGAAGGAAAAAATCGAGAGTGACGAGCACCCCGCCCGGCCGGGTGACTCGTTCGATTTCGCGCAATGCCGCGTCGAGATCCGGGAAATTGCGCATTCCGTAGCCGACGAAAACGCAATCGAACGAATTGTCGGCAAAGGGCAGCGAGACTCCGGTTCCGCAAACTGCGTCTGGAACACCCAGAACCTGCGCCTGCTGGAGCATCAATTCCGTAATGTCGCAAGCGACGGCGCGGGCCTGGGGAATGCGGTCGCGAACCAACCGGGAAAAGTCTCCTGTGCCGCAGGCCAGATCGAGCACGCGAGCGTTTGCCGCGAGCGGCGCGTTTTTCACGCCCAAGCGCTTCCAGCGTCCGTCCATGCCGTAGGAAAAAATCCGAGAGATGAAATCGTAGCGGGGAGCGATGCGCGTAAACATTTCGCGCATCAGTTTCGAGTCCTGCTGTTCGCGCGGCTGAGTCATTGCGCGGCGAATTGTACCACTGCGGGTTTTCCTGGAAGCTTAAAAGACCGAGCCCTTATTCCTAGAAGGTCAACGCGGAAAAATGGCCGGAGGTTCGTGGGAGCGGCGAACGGACTCCTGGAACTCTTCCTCGCTCATCCTTGGAAAAGCACGTCTGCGCGCGAGGAACCCGGAGATGCTGGCTTGAACAGTCAAAAGCACGCCGATTTCCTGGAACCTTGGAGACCCAAGAAAGAAAATAAAGAGTCCGAGGAGTCCGACGGGAAGCGCTGCTCATTGGAAGGTCGCCGGCGACCACTTATAGGCCATGGCCCAACAAGCCACAATTGCACTCCAGCAAAGGAGCCAAAAACCAAAAACGCTGGCGAGTGCGGAAACGTAGCCGAGCCTTTCCAAGAAAGAGAAGGAGTGGTGCGGCATTCCGGAAAGCCAAAAGACACCGAGAGATGAAATTACGAGTCCGGCCAGGACGGCGATTTTGAACGAGTTTGACGGGCTCTGAATCATCTGCCTGAACCAGAGGGTAGCACTCGATAGATGAGAATATAAGTATATGAGCAGTTATACGTCGACCCAAAAGACCATGAGTATCGCATGCCACTCTCTCAATCGATCGAAGAGAGATCGGCAAGCGACCATTTGGGAATGGCGCCGGGCCGCGAAGCGATGAGTGCGCCCACGCGATTGGCGAACACAGCAACCTTTTCCGGCGGCCAGCCCTGCCCGAGTCCGTGGACGAACGCGGCGGAGAAGGCATCGCCGGCTCCGATTGTGTCCGCAACCTTCACCTGAAATCCCGGCGCTTCAAAATAGCGGCCATCGATAAAAACCGAGCACCCTTCCGCGCCGCGCGTCATGATGACGCCCTCCCAAGAATATTTCTCCGAATAAGCTCGCGCGAAATTCTGAAACGTGAGGTTGGGATGGCCAAAGATCCTGGCCAGATCGTCGATTTCGACATCGCTCAACTTGACGATGGAAGCGCGAGCCATCAATTCATTCAGCAGTTCCGGCGTGTAAGAACCGTGCCGGAGATTCAGGTCAGAATAGCGGCGCGCGGAAGGAGCTGCGTCGAGAATGCGAAACAGAAGCGCTTTTGCCGGCTCGCTCACGAACGTCAACGAACCAAAATAGATCCAGTCCGGAGGCGGTGAGATAAGCGAGGAAAATTCCTCTTCCGTAAGCGATGGAAAGTGGTACGCAACCGGCCGGTGCATGATGAATGATGGCTGGCCGGACGAACTGACGGTGACGGTCACATAACCGGTGGGATATTCGGAAACCTTGGCGACGTAGCGCGTCAAAAGATTCATCTCCTCCATGCGGCGAAGGATGCGCTGGCCGCGGTCGTCGTCGCCGATTCCGCTGACGAAGCGCACGTCGTGGCCCAAAATGTGCGCGTGTGCGCAGAAATTGAACGTAGCGCCGCCCAGATGCTCTTCCCGGCCCAGCACGTCCCATAGAACTTCACCAATCGCGACGATTTTCATGCGCGGAATCTACCCGGAAGCCTCTCAACGCCCGAGCGCGTTGTGGATGTCGGCGTCAGGAATGGCGCCTTCGCGGACGATTGCGTAGTCGTCGCCGTCTATGCGCACGATGGTGGAGGCAAGCGTTGCGCCCGTATCACCGCCGTCCAAAATCAAGGGCAAGCGGTTATCGAGCTGCTTCACAATCTGGTGCGCGTTTGTGCAGGAGGGAAAGCCGGAAAGATTTGCACTTGTGCCAGTGATCGGGCCACCCACGGCTTCGACAACCGCCGTGACAACGCGGGAATTCGGCAAACGCAGAGCCACGCGGCCCGTGTTGCCAGTTACTTTGAGGGGCAACCGATGCGTGGCTCGCACGACCAAGGTGAGAGCTCCGGGCCAGAAGCGGTTGGCGAGTTCGAGAAAAATGTGCGGAACGTCGCGCGCGAGCGTCACGGCCTGCTCGATCGAATTGACAAGGATCGGGAGCGCCTTTGTTTCCGGACGCCCCTTGCAGCGGAAGACTGTTTCGACAGCCGCCAAATTAAAAGGGTCGGCGGAAAGCGCGTAAAAAGTGTCCGTGGGGAGCCCTACGACTTCGCCGCGGCGGATGAACCGGCCGGCATACTCGACAACCCCTGGTTCTGGTGATTCAAGGGAAATTTTCTGAATTTCGACGGGCAATGTTTTCTCGCGGCGGGTTGCGCCAAAACCATGACCTGCGAAGCTAACATAAGAGGCTCAAAAGAAGCAAGTTCCGGGACGGCTTCCGCAAGGCAGCATTTCGAGGCCACGCAGACGGGCGGCGAGAGACCAGGTGCTTAAGCCAATGTTCTAGCAGCATTTGATGAAGAGAAACGCGGGTGTTAGGCTTGCAAATATGGCCCAGCGATTCCCTCCCACCGCCAAGGCGCCCTCCGCCGACGCCGCCCTCCTGACGAGCCGCGATAACAAGTTGCTGAAGAAATTCCGGGCTGCGCTGCGCGGAACCGGCCCCGAATCCGGCGAACCAATCGCGATCGAAGGGCCAAAACTGGTCCTGGAAGGAGTGCGAAGCGGCCTCGAAGTCGAGGCTTTGCTGCTAAGCGAGTCGAGCGAAGAATCGCTTCAAGAGATTCTCCACGCCGCAGCCGAAACGGAAAACGGTATTCCGCGCACGCGAATCTTCAGGACGACGGAAAAACTGTTTGCGGGCGTTGCGGGAACGGAGATGCCGCAGGGCGTGGCTGCATTGTTGCAGCCGCGTGAATGGACGCTGGACGACGTGTTGCGCGGCCGAGCTACCAAGGAGGGATCGTATCTTGGCGCTTCCCCCTTGATCGCCGTGATGGCGGGGATACAGGATCCGGGCAACGTCGGAACGCTCGTCCGCTCGGCAGAGGCATTTGGCGCAACCGGCGCCATCGCGACGCGCGGGACAGCTGATCCGTGGTCGCCAAAGGCAGTGAGAGCTTCTGCGGGCTCGGCGCTGCGCCTGCCTCTGTTGCGCGGACTAAATATTCCTGTGGTGCTTGCGCAACTGAAGGTGGCGCGCGTGAAAATCATTGCCACGACTGCGCGCGGCGAACGAGTAGAAAACGCGTGGCCGGACCTACGGGAGCCGTGCGCAATTCTCATCGGCAGCGAAGGCACAGGACTGCCGGGAGAAATCCTGAAAGCGGCAGATGCAGTGCTGGCCATCCCGATGAGCGAAGACGTGGAATCGCTGAACGCGGGCGTGGCGGCGGCCGTGGCTCTTTATGAGGCGGCACGGCAAAGGCGGGTGACGGATGGGACTGTTCCGAACAATTGAAGCGGACGACGAGCCGCTCGCCGGACGCCCGCTGGCCGACCGGATGCGGCCGCAATCGCTCGATGAATTTCTCGGGCAGGAAGACCTCCTCGGGCCGGGCAAGCCGTTGCGCACAATGATCGAGCGCGACGAACTCGGCTCGATGCTTTTCTGGGGGCCCCCGGGCTGCGGCAAAACGACGCTGGCGCGCATCATTGCGCGGAAAACGCGTTCGGAATTCGTCTCGTTTTCCGCCGTGCTGAGCGGCATCAAGGAAATCAAGGAAGTGATGGCACATGCCGAGAGCACGAGGCGCTACGGCCGGCGCACGATCGTCTTTATCGACGAAGTACACCGCTTCAACCGCGCGCAGCAGGATGCGTTTCTGCCGCACGTCGAAGCAGGAAACATCACCCTGATCGGCGCGACGACGGAAAACCCATCGTTCGAGGTTGTCTCGGCGCTGCTCTCCCGCATGAAGGTGTACCTTCTCAATGCGCTCGCCGAAGAGCAAGTGATCGAATTACTGCGGCGCGCGCTGGTGGACGACGTGCGTGGCCTTGGCAAAGAGCAAGTGGAAGCAAGCGAAGAGATTCTGAAGCGTATCGCCATCGTGGCCAATGGCGACGTCCGCGCGGCGTACAACACGCTGGAAGCGCTTGTCCTTGGAACAACGCCGGATGAACAGGGTTCGCGAGTGCTGACGAGGACGCGCCTCGAAGACGTTCTTCAGAAGCGCGTCTTGCCCTACGACAACGCGGGCGAAGAGCACTACAACCTGATTTCCGCCCTTCACAAGAGCGTGCGAAATTCGGACGCCGACGCGGCGCTCTACTGGCTCGCGCGGATGCTCGAATCGGGCGAAGACCCGCTTTACTTGGCCCGGCGCATGGTGAGGATGGCCAGCGAAGATATCGGACTCGCCGAGCCGGGCGCGCTGGCCGTGGCGATCGCGGCGAAAAATGCATTCGAGTTCATCGGCCCGCCGGAAGGATATCTCGCGCTCGCGCAGGCCGCCGTTTATTTGTCGCTCGCTCCAAAATCAAACTCGCTTTACACGGCCTACGGCGCGGTGCACGAAGATTTGCAGAAAACCATCGCGCAACCCGTCCCGCTGCATCTAAGGAATGCGGCGACCGGATTCATGGCCAACATCGGTTATGGGAAAGGCTATCAATACGCACACGACACGGAAGAAAAAGTGACGGACATGACCTGCCTGCCGGAGAGCCTCCTCGGGCGAACGTATTACAAGCCGACGGATCAGGGATTCGAGGCGCGCATCCGGCAACGCATGGAGGAGATCCGGCGCATCCAGAAAAAGACGGCCGGGGGAAATGCGTGAGCCGCAGAGAACGTTCGCTCTTCACTGGCGAGCACCTCTTGATCGCCATGGTGTTTGTTGCAGCAATTTTTCTTGGGTCCATCGCACGGGACGCAGCAGGCCAGAGTTTCGAGAAAGCCCTGATTCGCGTGGACGACGATTGCGCAGAGTTCGCCGCGGCGCCGGACGGAAAAATCGTCTATGCCGTTCCGCACCGCCGGCACATCAAGAAGATCGAGTTTGTGCACGACGACCTCTGGGTGGTGGATCCCAACGGATCGAAGCACAAAATCCTCGACGGAGACAAATTCCTGCCGGCTCCGCCGCCGGCAAACTTCGTGGTCAATAAGCTCGCGTGGGCTCCCGATTCGAAGAAATTCACCGCCGAAATCCGCATCGAATCTCTTTCGCAGGACCCGGACGCCCCGCCCACTTCGATCAAGGCCGTGGCGCTGTTTGACGAAAACGGCCAGCAGATTCCAATCACAGGAGTCAAGTCCGGCTACATTGAAAATGCCGGCTCGGCCACGTGGTTGGCGGACGGGCAGACGGTGGTCTATCTCACAGGAGGCGGGCCGTATCAAATCATGCGCATGCGTCCGGACGAGGGAAAGGCCGTGACGCTCTTCGACGGGCATTATTTCGATGCAGTCACCTGGGACGCGGCGCGCAACCAGGCGTTTGTCATTTCACCAGACCTTTCCGTCACGCACCGCCAGTATTTGATTCGCCTGGGCCTGCTCAACGAGACGATTTCCGAAATCGCGCGCGTCGATGATTTTCAAGGCTCTATGGCCGTCTCGCCCTCTGGACAAAAAGTGGGCTTCTTTGCCGATGGTGACACAATCCGCGTGGTGGATCTCGCGCATCCGGACAAACTGATCGAAGCGCACGCGGGACTTGGCCATTTCCAGTGGGGTGCGGACGAACGCCGCGTGCTCCTCAAGCGCGGGCCTGCGGAACGCTCGGGTGATCTCGTGTGGGTGGGAATCTACGACGATAGCTTCACGCCGATTCTGCACGACTTGGAATTTCACGACTTCCAGGTCGAGCCGAACGGCAAAGCCATTGTGGTGACGCAGGTAGGTTCGCGGACGCTGATGGTCTTCCCGCTCGGTTGAACGAGCGCGTTCTTTTTCTCTCTACGGCTCCCTCTGCAAACGGAACCGCTTCACGTGCTCCTTCAAAATGCACGAGTCCATGAAGACGAGCAGCCCCGCACGGCGCGCGCGTTCGGCTGCCTCGTCGTGAATCACACCCTCCTGCATCCAGACGGCTCGGGCGCCGATGTGAATCGCCGCTTCGACTATATCCGGAACAAATTCCGGGCGTCGAAACACGTTCACGGTGTCGATTTTCTCCGGCACATCTTCGAGGCGCGCATAGGATTTTTCACCGAGCACTTCGGTCTCCTGCGGATTCACCGGAATAATCCGGTATCCCACCGACTGCAAGTACGACGCAACGCCGTAGCTTGGACGGAATTTCCGGCTCGACAATCCGACCACAGCAATCGTGCGGCTGGATTTCAGGATTTGTGTCGCGGGATCTCCTGCGGAAATTCTTGCAGGCTGCTGCAGTGAATTTTGTTCGGTTGATGTGTTCATGGGGCCCCTTACTTATCAGATTGGAAAATTTTCGGCAACTATTGGAATTTCAGGCGGCAATCATTTCGTGCGAGGGCGTCCGGAGCGGTTCCGGCGGGAGTCGCGGCGCGGACGTTGTGGCCTGCCGCCCGGACGTGGGCTGCGCGAGGCGCTGCGAGAATCTTTAGGACTGCGTGACCGCGAGTCAGAAGGTCCACTGCGACGAAATCCGCGTGGGGATTCGTCGGAGCGCCTTCCCTGCTGCGCGCCGCGAGCAGGCCTATCCGGTGGTCGCGCCGTGCGTCCACGCCGCGCGAATTCTCGGCGCTGCTTGGATGGTTTCGTTTGCGGGCGCGGCCTCACAGACGGTGGCGCAGGCGTTGCGGATGGCTCGGCAACAACCGCTTCTCCCGCAGCGGCTCTCCGCAACAAAGTGACTTCGCCAGGACCGAGCGGCCGAATTTCGCCCGGCGCGAGGCGTTCCAACTCAACTCCTGCGATAGCCACTCGTTTCATTTTTTCGACGGGATGACCTGTTTGGAACAGCCGGTTGCGCAACTGTTCGCGCCGCGACTCGCTGAGCGTCGCTTCGTACCACGGCGCCTCTGTGCCCTTCAACCGCCGGATGTGCGAGCCAATGGCGCGCGAGAGCGTCTCGATTTCTTCAAACGTCAGCAGCTTTTGCAGCTTGAACTGCCAGGTATTCGGAAGCTCATGTGCCTGAAGCACGGCGTTTGCAAATTCTCCGTCGTTGGTGAGGATCACCGCTCCAGCAGCGTGATATTCAAGCCGCCCGACCGGATAGACGCGCTCCGAAACACGATGCAGGAAATTGAGAAGCGACGGCCGCCCTTCGGGATCGCTCATGGTGGAAACCACTTCGGGCGGTTTGTTCAAAAGCAAATAGACCGGCTTCGCCTCAAACCGCAGCAGCCTGCCGGCCACTTTGATGTGGTCCCTCTCGGCGTCAGCCTTTGTGCCGAGTTCAGTGACCGTCTGGCCGTTAACGGTGACCAGACCCGAGGCGATCATTTCTTCGGCGCGTCGCCGGGAAGCGACTCCCGCTCGGGCGATGATTTTTTGCAGCCGCTCTTCCATCGAGGGGCGGCTCCAAACCGCCTCCTAACAGGGTAGCGAAAAACCGTCTTAGATGCGAATCGGGGACTCTCCACCGCACCGTTAGCCCAGTTCCGGCAGCCGGGCAGCTCTCGCCAACTCCTCATCACTCGCCAAAGATGCCATTCGGCGTTTCTTCGGACGAATCACCAGTTTGCCATTGCGCGAAAGGCTCGGAGTGCGTACACTTTGTCTCGCTGGAGAGGATTCGGCATGACCAAACGACTTAAAAACTCGTTGCCAAGGCAGGCGGAAGTTGCGTTGCCGTGGGATTGCAGCCGGATGAGCTTCAGTCCCTCGGTTTAACCGCTTCCAACTGAATTAGATACTGGCAAATTCATCGGGCTCCCGGGCTAGGAAAGGCGTACGAATTTCCTTGATGGCCCCGGCACTGGCGCCGCTCGCCACACTTTGCCGCTTCCCACTCGGCGGCCAATCGAAGCGCTCATTGCGCTTCAGGAAGGAGTTCACGAACATGGCCTTTCACGTGAAGGAAGGAACTCCCATGCACGGCGCGTCGAAGTGCGAGTCCTGCATGCACTCGCACATCTCACGCGGTTTTCGCGAGAGCGAGGTGGTCACCATCTGCATGGTTACCTATCCGGAGCACCGCGTGCCTTTCCCTATCCGCGAGTGTTCGAGCTATACGGAGAAGAAGCGCCAGACGCTGAAGCAGATGGAGGACATCGCCTGGACCATCACCGGGAAAGGCGACACGCGCACGGTCGGTTTTGTACCGGCTGAGCGCCGGAAGAAGGAAACGGAAGTTGTCGAGCTGATCTTTGCGAACGAAACGAAGCAGTGAAGGGCAGATGCAGCAGAAGGCAGAATTGGCGCTCTTCCGGCAAGGCGCCCGGAGCGCACGGCTGGCTAGAGTTTGGGGCATGCGCCCAAGGACCGAAGTCTGTCCGAAAACAAAGGTCTGCGCGGGAGATTTTCCGGCAGCCCATTGCTTTTCGGATGCCTAGAAAATGGCCAACTTTACGTGCAGAAACTTCTTCGGATTCTGCCGGAAATCGGAAATCAGGAGCCGCATGTCGCCGGTCAGGCCCGTCACGTTGTCGTAAAACGCTGGATCGCTCAGGAATTTCCCGGCGGTGCCTTCGTTGGAGTTGAGCTTGGCCGTGGCGTCGCGGACATTGGCCGAAGCGTCTCGCACGTTGGCGTAAAGAGTGTCGTCGGTCACGAGCTTTCCAAGAGTTCCCTTTCCGCCCTGAATGCCGGAGACAAGGTTGTTGCCCTTATCGAGCAGTCCTTTCGCGCTCTCATACATGGCAGGGTCGTAAACCAGTTTGCCGAGAGTTCCCTGCTGATTCTGCACTGCCGCCATCACGTTTTCGACGTGCCCCACCGTCGCATCCACTTTGTTGTACAGCTCGTCCGAACTCGCGAGTTTCCCAATTGTCCCCTGTCCCTGCTGAATATTGGCTGCCAGCTGGTCAAGGCGCGCGGCGGTTTCATTCAAATGGTTATAAAGCGAAGGGTCGTTCATCAATTTGCCCAGCGTGCCATTACCCTTCTGCACTTGCGCGACGATGCCGCGCAGATCATCGGAGAGCGCGCCAAGATTTTCCATCAGTTCCGCGCCGCGCTGGACCACCTGCTTCATGGCCGCTTCTTCCGTTCCCGGCACTACGCCGCCGGGCTGAATCACCTCACCTGTCAAGCCGCGCGAAATCGTAACGTAGCGATTGCCGAGCAGCCCTTCCGTGATCAGGCTCGCCGTCGAATCCGTGCGGATCTGGTCCTGAAACTTTTTGTCAATGCGCAGCACCAGCGTGATGCTGTGCATCCTGTCAACCGGATGCGGGGTTAAGGTGAGCGACTGGACATTGCCGATGTCCACACCGTCCAGGCGCACGGGCGCGCCGGCAGCCACGCCGTCAACCTCCGGAAGGTAGGTGATCAGCCGGTATTTCGGGCCCAGAAATCCTGCGCCCGTCACATAGAAAATTCCAACGGCGATCAGGAAAAGTCCGGCCAGGACGAATAATCCCACGCGAAGCTCCGTCCAAGTCAGTTGCTGCCGTTGCGCCATAATTCCTCCTCCCGATTTCCTCCATCCGCGGATTATTCAGCGGACATGAGGAATTTCTTCAGGTAGTCGTCCGAACTGTCCAGCATTTGCTGCGTCGATCCTTCGAAGTAGATTCTTCCGTCGCGAAGCACCAGGATGTTCGTCGGCGGCGGGCTGCCCGGAAGGTCGTCGGACTTGACCACTCTTCCCGACGACGCATCGAAGCGGTAATTTGCCAGCCCAAAGGCGTCCTGCACGCGATGTGTCGCCAAAAGCGTAGTCACGCCTTGTGTATCGCGCCCGCGCAGGATCAGGTTGATGATCGTTTGCGAAGTCACGGGATCGAGCCCTGCGGTGGGCGAGTCGCAGAAAAGTAGAGCCGGACGATCGATCAGGGCGCGTGCGATAGAAACTCTTCGCCGCATACCTCCCGAGAGCTCGGCGGGAAATTTGTCGTACGCCGCATCTAGCTCGACGAAGCGCAGAGCCTCCCTGGTCCGCGTTTCCTGTTCCTCTTCCGGCAGATCGTCTTCGCGCAGGCGAAAGCAGACGTTGTCGGCCACCGTCATCGAATCAAACAGCGCGCCTTCCTGGAAGACAAAACCAATGTGCCGGCGAAAGTCCAGCAGCTCGCGCTCCGGCATCTGCGGCACGTCGTGGCCCATCACGCGAATATCGCCCGCGTCCGGCTTCAGGAGCCCTGCGGCCAGTTTCATAAGCACTGTTTTTCCAGCGCCGCTTACGCCAAGCAGGACTTTCGTCTCTCCGGGCAGCATCGAGAAGGAGATGCCGCGCAGAATCTCTCCCTCGTCGAAAGCGATGTGGACATCGCGGAAGGCGACGAGCGGCTCGCCCGGAACTACCTCGCGCCAAACAGGCGTGGTTGCGGGAAGAGCCGCTTCGCTCATCATCGGCAAATTATAAGGGGAAAGCTCGCCGCGCGAGGAAGGTTTCTCGGCCGCGCGTTATTTGTGGAAAATATAGAGCAGCAGGCGAGCGAGGAAAAAATCCACCACAAGGACGTACACGGAAGACACGACCACGGCCGTCGTCGTCGCGCGACCTACTCCCTGCGTCCCTCCGCGCACGGTCAGCCCCTGATAGCAACCGATCGAAGAAATAATCAGAGCGAAGACCACCGGCTTGGCCATGCCCTGCATCAGGTCGCCGAATTGTAGCGCGTTCACGGCGCGCGTCCAGAATTGCACCGGCCCCAGATGCAGCGTGAAGTAAGAAACGATGAACCCTCCCACCAGCCCGACGAAATCCGCCACGGCCACCAGCAGCGGCAACATCAGAGTCATTGCCACCACGCGCGGCGTCATCAATTTGCGGATCGGATCCGTACCGAGGGCTCGCATCGCGTCCACCTGCTCGGTCACCACCATCGACCCAAGTTCCGATGCAATTCCCGACGCGTTGCGTCCCGCCACGAGCAGCGCGGTGATCGCCGGGCCAAGTTCGCGCACAAGCGCCAAAGAAACAGCGTCGCCTGTCAGCGCCGTTTCGCCAAACCGCTCGAACTGCGCCGCCGTCTGCAGCACCAATACGCCGCCAATGAAAAAAGCTGTGATGACGACAATCGGCAGAGATCCAACGCCGATCAGGTCCATCTGCTCGAGGATATCGGTCCAGTAAACGGGAGGAGTGAGCAGGCCCGCGAGCGCCTGCATCGTCATGCGGGTGTAAAGCTGGACGGCCAGAACCTGTTGTTTCAGCGCGTCGCTCAAAAATTTAAAGAGGGAGGGCGTTTCGGTGGCTTCGGGCATCTTTGGCGACGCGGGGTGCCGTTCTCCCGCCGAGTCCTTCGAAGCGTAACGTCCGTTGCTAGGCGCGTCAAGCAGTCATCCAGCGCGCAAAAAGCTTGGCGCGGGCCTCCGCGCCTTTACCCAAAGTTGTCCCTCCGGTAGAATTCATGCAGTGCGTGTCAGGACGGTACATTCACAGGAATGCTGAGATGGGTCACAGCCGGAGAATCGCATGGGCAGGCGCTGGTAAGTTGGATTTCCGGCCTGCCTGCTGGTGTACCTGTCGACCTCGCTTTCATCAATCGTGAGTTGCATCGCCGCCAGCTTGGTTTCGGCCGCGGCGGACGGCAGAAGATCGAGAAAGACACTGCTGATATCTTCGCTGGCGTGCGCCACGGACAAACGATCGGCGCGCCTATCGCCATTCGCATTGAAAATCGTGACTGGAAAAATTGGGAGCAAGCTCTCGCCGTCGAAGACTCCGAAGATGCAAAAGACGCTCGCCGCCCTCTCACCGCGCCGCGTCCCGGCCATGCCGATCTTGCCGGCTCGGAGAAATTCAATTTCCACGACGCTCGCTACGTCCTGGAGCGCGCTTCCGCGCGTGAAACGGCTGCGCGCGTCGCCGCTGGCGCGCTGGCGAAATTGTTGCTCGAATGCTTTGGCATTCGCGTCTTGAGCCATACGATTGCCGTTGGTCATGCTCGCCTCGACCGAACAGCAACTTGGGAAGAGATCGAGGCCGTCTGCGCGAATCTGGAATCGCCTCTTCGCTGTGTGGACGCCACGACGGAAGAGCGCATGAAGGCCGAGGTTGATAAAGTGCTTCGCGCCGGCGATTCCGTCGGCGGAATTTTCGAAGTCGTCGCGCACGGCGTTCCCATCGGGCTTGGCACGCACGTGCAGTGGGACGAAAAACTCGACGCGCGCCTCGCCCGCGCCGTCATGTCGATTCAAGCGGTAAAGGCGGTCGAAATCGGCTCTGGAGTCGCGAACGCCACAAGTTACGGCTCGGAAGTTCAGGACGAAATCGGATATGATGCGTCGTGCAAGTGTTTCACTCGCTCTTCAAACCGCGCCGGGGGACTTGAAGGCGGCATTACGAACGGCCAAGATGTGGTGGTTCGCGGCTACCTGAAGCCAATTTCGACTCTGCGCCGCGCATTGCAGACGGCCGACCTCGTCACCAAAGACCCGCTCCAGGCCGCTTACGAGCGCTCGGATTACTGCGTGGTTCCGGCGGCGGGCGTGGTGGGCGAGACGATGGTGGCGCTGGAGCTGGCCGGGGCGCTGCTTGAGAAATTCGGCGGCGATTCGCTCGAAGAGGCTCTTCGCAATTTCGAAGGCTACCAGAAACAGCTTGAAAATTTTTAGGACAGGCGGGCGATGATTCATCCGATTGTGAAATACGGCGACCCGGTGCTCGAAACGGTCACCAAACCGGTGGAAAAATTCGACGACGAGCTAAAAGCGCTCGTTGCCGACATGTTCGAATCGATGTATGCGGCGCAAGGCGTGGGCCTGGCGGCCCCGCAGATTGGCATTTCTCTGAGGCTCACGGTCATCGATGTTACGAACGGAAAGAATCCCGAAGCGAAACTAGTTCTCGCGAATCCCGAAATTATCCATATGGAAGGCGAACAACACGAGGAAGAAGGCTGCCTCTCGCTGCCGGGCTTTCGCGCCACGGTTTCCCGGCCGCTCTACGTCACCATCCGCGCGCAGGACGTGGAGGGAAAGGAATACGAAATGCGCGGCGAGGGGCTGCTGGCGCGCGCCTACTGCCATGAGATCGACCATCTGAATGGGGTCCTTTTCATCCGCCATCTCAGCTTTCTGAAGCGCGACATGATCCGCCGCAAGATCCGCAAGATGCAAAAAGCCGGCGAGTGGTAGAGGCCACCATGCCTCTCCGCATCGTCTTCTGCGGCACTCCTTCCTTCGCGCTTCCCGCGTTCCACCATCTCGTTGCCCAGCCCGATTTCGAAATTGCCGGCGTCATCACGCAGCCCGATCGACCGCGCGGCCGCGGCGGTGAAGTCAAAAGTCCCGTCATCAAGGATGCGGCGCTGGAAGCCGGCGTCGCCGTCTATCAGCCCGAGCGGATCAAATCCGATTCCGCGCGCGATTTCTTGCAACGCATCGCGCCCGACGTGATCGTCATCATCGCCTACGGCCAGATCATTCCTTCGCACCTGCTGGATATCCCGCGCCTCGGCTGGATCAACCTGCATGCGTCGCTCCTGCCCAAATATCGCGGCGCCGCGCCAATTCAGTGGGCCATCGTCAATGGCGAGCAACGCACCGGCGTCACGACCATGCGCATCGACGCCGGCCTCGACACCGGGCCGATCCTCCTCCAGCGCGAAACGCTGATCGCCCGCGACGAGACCGCTCCGCAACTTTCCGCGGCGCTGGCGGAGCTTGGCTCCCCTCTCGTGGCCGAGACCTTGCGCGGGCTTGCGGCCGGCACGCTCGTCCCCACGCCACAGGACAATTCCAAAGCCACGCTTGCGCGCCCGCTCAAAAAAGAAGACGGCCTAATCAGTTGGACTCTTCCCGCATCCATGATTTACGCGCGCGTCCGCGGCCTTGATCCCTGGCCCGGCGCCTACACCACGTTTCGCGGCGTGAATTGCCGCATTTGGGGCAAGCCGGTCTATCCCGTCGCAGCGGGTGGCCAACCTGGCATTCTTCTGCCGACGCAGGAAGACGGCCTGCTCGTCATCTGCGGCGAAAATACGGTTTTCCGCGTCGAGTACGTGCAGCGCGAGGGCCGCAAGCGCATCACCGATCGTGAATTCATGAACGGCGCGCGCATCGAGCCCGGTGAAAACTTCGGTGCATGATGCCGTTCCTCGCGCTCGCGTGGACCTACTCCGATGGCGATTAGCCCCGCGCGAAAGACGGCATTCGACATTCTGCTGCGCGTGGAATCGGAAGGCGCCTACGTCACCGATCTGCTCCATGAGGCCCTTGGCCCCGGCGTGCGCCGCGAAGACGCCGCCCTAACTACGGAAATATCCCTCGGCGTCCTTCGCCGTCGCGCCCTGCTGGATTTTCTTCTTGAGCGGCAGTTGAAAAAACCGGTCGCCCGCCTCGATTTTCCTGTCCTCACCGCTCTTCGCATGGGCCTCTATCAATTGCGCTATCTCGACAAGATCCCCGCCCGCGCAGCCGTCAATGAATCGGTCGAACTCGTAAAGCGCGCTCGCAAATCTTCCGCCGCGCCACTGGTCAACGCCGTTCTCCGCCGTACCGTAGCGGAAACCTCCCTCCCCGCAGAGACGCTGATTCCCGCCAACCTCCCGCCAGCCGAACAGCTCGCTATCCTTCACTCCCACCCGGAGTGGATGATCGAGCGCTGGCTCGACCAGTTCGGCGACGCGCAAACAATTCAGACCCTCGAAGCGGATAATCTCCCCCCGCGCTTGAGCGCTGTCGTCCACCATGCCTCCAGCCGGGACAAGGTTTTTTCTGCGCTTGCAAAGGCCGGCCTGCGCATCGAGGATGGCGCGCTCCTGCGCGATGCCTTCTCCGTGAACGGCGGCAGCCCCTCGCACACCACCGCGTTTCGCGAAGGTCTGTTCTCGATTCAGGACGAAGCCTCGCAGGCCGTCCCGCTGCTTCTGGGTGCGCGTCCAGGAGACCGAGTGCTCGATCTGTGCGCTGCACCCGGCGGAAAAACCGCGCCGCTCGTTCGCGCTTCAGGCACATCAGGGCTTGTTGTCGCGGCCGATCGTCATACGCACCGCTTGCGGGCCATGGATGCGCATTTCAGGCGCATCCGCCTCGCGCCTGTTTCGCTCATCGAACTGGACGCGGCGCGCCCCCTTCCCTTCGGCGCGCTCTTCCACAGGATTCTCGTTGATGCTCCCTGCTCCGGTACGGGCACTCTCGCCCGGCACCCGGAAATCCGCTGGCGATTGAGCGTGGAAAACATTCGAGCGCTGCGCGCCCTTCAGATCGCGATTCTTCTGGCCGCTGTCCGGCAGCTTGCCGCCGGCGGGCGCCTTGTCTATTCCACTTGCTCGCTCGAGCGGGAGGAGAACGAAAATGTCGTCGAAGCGGCGCTCGCCCGTTCTCCTGGCTTGCGCCTTGCCTCACGGGAGACAGTCGTGAGCGAACTGCAGCCGCATCTTGTTTCTGGTGTTTCCGCCGAATCGCTGATCGATTCCAGCGGCTTCTTCCGCACTCTTCCGGGCGAACAACCCTGCGATGGATTTTTTGCCGCTGTCCTTGACAAATAGGAAAGACGAATGGAAACAACCGCCTGCTTTCCCGCGCGAACCCGCGCCGGGCCGCCCGGATTCATGCTAGGCTTTTTCTGTTCCGGCTGTGCCGGACCATCGGACGATGCCGACCTTCAAAGAGCGCCTGCAGTGGCTGTTCCGCATGGCGCTGATGCTTTTCATTCTCACGTCGGTTGCATTCCTGAGCGCGCTCACGGCGATGCGCTTCGCAATTCAGGGACGCGAAGTGGTCATGCCGGATCTTGTGGGACTCAAGGCCACCGACGCGCACAATGCTCTGCTCAAACGGCGTCTGGGCCTGATGATTGAAGACCGCGTCTACAGCCCCGAACCCGTCGACGCCGTCGTCCGCCAAACTCCTGCGGCTGGCATTCGCGTGAAAACCGGTGAGTTTGCGCACGTCATCCTGAGCCTTGGCCCGCAGAAAGTGACTATTCCGAAAGTTCAGGACGCCAGCCTGCGCTTCGCTAAGATCGAACTTCTTCGCAACGGTCTGCAGCTTGGTGAGGTTGCCAGCCTCTATCTTCCCGATGGCCCGGCGGACACCGTCATTCGCCAGGATCCGGCTCCCGGCAGCACTAATGTCGCGAGTCCGCACGTTGACCTTCTCGTCTCCCTCGGCCCGCGCCCTTCCGCCTACGTCATGCCCCCACTTGGAGGTCTGACGCTTGGGGAGGCCGAAGCAAAGCTGAACGCAGGCGGCATGAAGCTGGTGAAGCTCACCACGCAAGCCTCCACGTCGGACGCACATGGGATTGTGATTGGCCAGACGCCCTCGCCCGGCACGCGGGTTGAGCAAGGAACCTCGGTGGAACTCTCCGTCGCTGAATAGGAGCCGTGCTAGAATTCTTGTGTCTTCCATGGCCTATTCGCGCATTGAAATCGCTCCCTCGATTCTGGCCGCAGATTTTTCGCGCCTCGGCGACGAAGTCCGCAAGGTGGAATCGGGCGGCGCCGACGTGCTTCACGTCGACGTTATGGACGGCCATTTCGTTCCGAATCTCTCCATTGGCATCCCGGTGGTTGAATCCCTGCGCAAGGCAACCCGCTTGCCGCTCGACGTGCATCTGATGATCGAGAACCCGGAGGAATACATCGAAGATTTCGTCCGCGCTGGCGCCAACCGGGTTTTGGTCCACCAGGAAGCGACGGTGCATCTCGACCGCGCCCTAGCCATGGTTCGAGAAAACGGTTCGGAGGCGGGTGCCGTGATCAATCCCGCTACGCCGGTGGCGCTGCTTTCCGAGGTTCTTGACCGCGTCGATACGGTGCTCGTCATGTCCGTCAATCCGGGGTTTGGCGGGCAGAAATTTATTCACGGGGCTTTTGCGAAAATTCGCCAACTGGCGGAGTGGCGTGCGCGCTATAATGGCGCCTTCCGGATCGAGGTGGACGGGGGAGTGGATCTGGAAAACATCGGGGAACTAGCTCAGGCTGGCGCCAATACGTTCGTTGCCGGGACTTCGATCTTCCACACGCCCGACCCGACTGCCGCCGCCCGCGAGTTACGCCAGCGGGCCTCCGGGGCTCTTAGCCAGAGAGCCTGACCGCACCTAAGCTTTGCCGCAAAGGGGAATGATGGAAGGGATCCGGGGAAGTGCGAACCGCTTTTTTATTCTTCTCGTAGGAATTTCTCTCGCTGCGACTCCCAGCCTTGCGCAAAAGATCAAAAAACCAAAAGTCGTCAAGGCGCCTGATCAAAAGACCGCTGCGCCCATCCCGCAATCCTCCGCGGAACCCGATAAGGTCCTCTACGACCGCGCCCTCGTCGACATCAAGCACGGCCGCTACACCGAAGGGCGGCTTTCTCTCCAGACTCTCATCAACACCTATCCTGACAGCGAATATCTGGCAAAGGCCAAGTTGGAGGTCGCCGATTCCTACTACAAAGAAGGCGGCACGTCGAATTTGACGCAAGCCATTGCCGAATATCAGGACTTCACCACTTTCTTCCCGTTTCTGGAAGAAGCGGCCTACGCGCAAATGCAGATCGCCATGGCCCATTACAAGATGATGGAGAAGGCCGACCGCGACGATGAACAGGCTCTGGAGGCCGAGGACTCTTTCCAGTCCTTCATCCTGAAATACCCGCAAAGCTCTCTCGTTCCTCAGGCCGAGCAGCGCCTGCGCGATGTCCAGGAAGTTCTCGCACAGGGAGAATATGAGATCGCGCACTATTACTATACCAAGCCTGACTATCGGGCGGCGGCAGCCCGCTTGGTCGAATTGACCGAACGCTATCCCCTCTTCAGCAAGAGCGACGAAGCGCTATTCATGCTGGGAGACATTTACCAGCGTGCGCGAGTTGCAGTGAAAAACGAGGACGAGAAAAACCACTGGTCTGACCTGTCGGCGAGATGCTATGACCGCATCCTCACCAACTACCCTCTCTCGAAGCGAGCGGCGGACGCCAAAGAGCGCCTCAAGGAAATGAATATGCCGATTCCTTCGGCCGATCCTGAGGCGTATGCACGCATGGCTCGCGAGCAGAAATTGGAGGATACGTCGCGCGACCGCATGGGTTTCTTCAAAATGCCCATGGACCTCTTTAACACAAAGCCCGATGTCGCCGATGCAGCTCACACGGGGCTCCCCAACCTGAATCCCCCGAGCGACGCCATCTCTGCCACCGACGTTCTCCGGCCAGACGCTCCTGGTCCCGAATTCAACGTCGCTTCCCAGTCGCCCCTCGATGCCGGCAGCGCTCCTGCGGCTTCTGGTGGCCAACAAGTGGACGTTTCGCCCGGGGGCACGCTTGGGCCTTCCGGAGCCACGGTCGGCGCCCAGATCATCTCCACGGGCGGAGCAGATACTCCTGCCGCCGTCACAGGTGGATCCGGAGAAAACTCTGGCAATGATCCGAACATTCAGACCATTACGCCTCAAGCGGTCTCCGGCTCAGACGTGCCCACGCCCGCCCCTGCGCCTTCGGCTTCTGCATCGCAGGCTCCTGGGGCAAACACGACCAGCGGCTATACCACTCCCTCCGCACAAGGTTCAAATGGCTCGGCGAGCCAATCAGATCATGGGCCTTCGGACTCGGACCGGGCCGCCGCCGACGCTACCGCTGCCACCGCTACTTCCGATTCCAGCAGCTCCTCCAGCGAATCCAGCAGCAAGAAGAAAAAGGGTCTGCACAAGCTCATCCCCTGGTGATTTCTGCTGTTTACCCCCTGCTAACAATTGCAGCACTCTGGTACCCCCAGTTTATTGACGCAACCTCTCTATAGTGCTGCAATACCTTGAGCGAAAGGGGCCGGCGCGTCTTTCTATGGGCGCATCCGCCAAGGGGACCTGTGGCTAAAATCCTTATCGCCGACGACAACACCAACATTCAGAAAATGGTTGCGCTTGCGTTCGAAGAGCGCGGCATTGACGTGGTGTCGGTCGGCAACGGCGAAACCGCCGTTCGCAAGCTTCCCGACGTAAATCCCGACCTCGTTCTGGCCGACGTCTTTATGCCGGTCCGGAACGGCTACGAGGTCTGCGAATTCGTCAAGAAAGACGGCCGCTACGCCCACGTCCCGGTCATTCTTTTGGTAGGCGCGTTCGATCCCCTCGATGAAAAGGAAGCTCGCCGCGTCGGCGCCGATGGCGTCCTTAAGAAGCCCTTCGTTCCGCCCGATCCTCTGATTGCCATGGTGATGTCCGCGCTGGAGCGCAACCCGCGCGTGGCCGCCGAACTCGCCAAGGCCAAGGAAGTGATTCCTGAGCCAGAACCTTTGCCGCCCGCGCTTGAAAACCCCGCGCAGAAAGCGCCCACACCGCTTCCCGAGTTCCCCGAACCTTCCGCCGAAGAGGCCGCGCAGATTTACGGCTTCGGTAAAGGCGTCCGCACACTCGACGAGACGGACGAGGAATCGAAGAATTCCTCTCCCAAGAAACCCGCGTCGGAAGAAGCCAATGAAGAAGATATTGACGCTTCCACGACGCAACACGACTGGCGCCGCCGCGGCATGGACCTCGATATTCCTGAAGATATCGCCGCGAAGCCGGCCTTTTCGACAGACCAGGATTTCTCGTCTGTTTCTTTCCCTTCGGAGAAGGACGTTCCCCCGCGCCATGTACGCGTGTCCGATCCGGAAGAGGAAACTCTTCGTTCCGCAAAGCGTCACATTGAATTGCCACTCGAGCCGGAAGAATCTCCCGTCAAGGAAACGAAGCCCGAGCACAAGCAGGAAGTGAAGGCGGAAGCGCCCGTCGCGCCGCCGGAGCCTCCGCCAGTCGTCGCGCCTGCTCCGGTAATTCCAGAGCCGCCCGCTCCCGTAGCGGCTGCTCCCGAACACTCCCGTCCGTCGCGCGGATTTTTCGCTTCGCTCTTCGGCGCGCGCCGCGTGGAAGAAGCGCCGGCTGCTCCCGAGCCGCCGCAGTCCCATTTGCAGTCAGCGCCCAGCATCTCCGCTCCCGCAGCCGTCGAGGAGCCATCTCCTTTGCCCGTTGCTTCCGCCGCGCCCCTTGTGTCCGCTCCTGAACCCGTCTCCGCGCCTGCGCCGGAAGCAAAATTCGAATCCAAGCACGAAACTCATCCCGACCCCGAACCCGAATCAGCGGCGGCCTCTCACTGGATGGATTTGATGTCGCCGACTCCATCTCCCGCATCCGGCTCCTGGCTCGATGCGCTTTCGCCAAAAGTTGGAATGGTCGCGTCAACCGCAGCGGATTCTTCTGCCGCTTCTACCGTGTCCAAACCTGAAATCTCCGAACCTGCGCCCGTTGCGAACGCCGAGCCCGCAACGAGCGCACCTCTCTCTGAACCCGGACCGCCGGCCGCACAGGTACCTGCGAACTTGCATTACGAAGGCGCTCCGCTTTCCTCCGAGCCCGAGCTTTCCGCGGTCGTCGAAGCGAAGACCGAAGCCAGCCAGCCTCGCGTCTTCGGCGGGGATGCCAGCCGCTCCGGCTTCTCCTATCATTTCGCGGGCGGTGAGGAGCGCTCCTCTGTCGTCGAATCCTCGCCCTCCTACGAAGTCGCAGCTGCAGACCCCGCAATCGACTCGCCTCTCGCCGAACCCGAGGCGCCTTCGGTCGCAGCTCCCAGCCCGGCATCCGATTCTTCGTTCTTCGCACCCGAACCCGAGCGCGCCGTTGCTCCCGAGGCTCCGGTTGAACCTCTCGCGCCGCCGCACGAATTTGCAGCAGAGACGACCGTGGCCGAAACCGTCTCGCAAATTTTCCGAACTCCGTCCCCGGAATCCTCCGAGCGGATTCCCACGGCTCCTCCCCCCAATCGGGAAGCCATTGCCGGAATTCCTTTCCTCGTGCCGCCAAAAGAGATCACCGAGCCCGTTGACGTCACTCCGCGCGCCGCGGAATCCGCGCCGCCGGTCGATGTCGAAGCGGTCGTCCAGAGAGTCGTGGAAAAGCTCGGCCCGCAGCTTCAGGAATTGCTCTCGCAGGGCTTGCTCAAGCCGCTGGTCGAAAACATCCTCCAGCAAGAGCTGGCGAAAAAAGAAAAGTAACGGATCACGCCGTCAAGTACGCGCATCCTGCCTGGCGGCAGGTTCTTTGCGAAGCCTTCCAGATCGACCTTCAGCAATGAGTATTTGGAGTGCGGCGGCGATCAGCCACCGCTTTGTGTCGAAGTAAGATTCTTAGGTGATACAAGCAAACAAGCGTTTGGCTAATCGTCGCCGTCCGCCGTTTCGTTCGGTTCCTGCTTGACGCTCGCCACAAAATTCGGCGTATTTCTCTTCCGCGCGCCTTCGAGCAACGACCAGTTCGCCTGAAACTCCCTCATCGTCTCGCGGCTATGCGCCGGCGCCTTCAGCGCATCTTCCTCTCGGTCGAGCAACATCAGGTACGCCATTCGCGGATCCGATTCCGCCGCCAACACGTTGCTCGCGCTCAGTCCCACCCGCAGCGTCCCGCCCGCGCCTTGAATCTCCATCCACAAAGCCCCGTTCGCATCGGCATGAACCTTGCCTTCCTGGTTCAGCCGCTTAATGGTCTTTTCGATGCCCGCGCGGCTCTCCGCCACTTCTTCCGCCACAGCCTCATCGGCCATCCCCGACCACTCTTCCCGGTATTGCTTCCATTCCAACGGAGTCCCGTAGATTGCTTCGCGCTCGTCGCGAGCCTCCTGCTGCAAGGTCCTCGCAAGCCCTTCATCGTCGTTCAGCTTTGCCAGTCGCAGATCGGCCTGCGTCGTGCTTGCCTCGACCGTCGAATACTTCTCCGCTTCGTGCTCAGGGTTGAAGCGCCCTGTCAGCCAATAGGTCGCTGCCGCCGCCGCCAGTTCGTGTCCCGCAAAAATCGCCATCGGGATCATCAGTTTCTTCGAATGGTACAGTTGTTCGGTGCCGTCGCGGCATTCGCTGCTGCGCTTGATCGTTCCCGGAGCCTGCGCAAAATGCGCGACCGCGAATTGCAGCTCGGGATGTTTCTGCGCGTAGTGCGTGAACGACCTCGCCACCGCCTTCGGGCTCGTCATCCCGAAATCATTCAGATACTCCGGCGAAACCGAGTGCGGAAAATACCCGTTCAGAATGCGCGCCGCAAACGTCGCGCAGTTCCGCGTCACGCCGTTGAAGTGGTTCACGTTCGGCTGCGCGTTGAACTCTTCGATGAACTTTTCGTCCTGCGCCGCAGACGTCTCCACGGAAAAAATGTAGAGGCTTCGTTCGAGCGTCGCCGCCACCATCTCTCTCCACTCCGCGTCCTTGCTCGTCCGGCACTGCTTCGTCTCGCAGTATCCCGCCAGATATTTCTCGCGGTATCTCTCCTCGAGCGCCCGCTTGATTTTATCCGAACTCACCAGCGGCCGCTCCGCCGGACTCTCCACGCCGTAGAGGTACACACTCAGCGGCACCACGTTCCATTCGTAGGGCGAATCCTCGCCCAGCGTTGTGTAGTTGCTGATCACCGAGCCCTCTTCGCCCGGACGGCACAGCCGCAGCTTCACAGGCGACGCCGGGCAGACGCGCGATAAATACACGGCCGTGTGCCCCGCTCCCGTGATCCGCGCCACGCTCGTATCCAGCGATTCGTTCAGCACCACTCCCACGCGTGCTTGCGCCGCACGCGGCGTCCAGAGCGACACGGTCAGCGCGGCCAACGCCGCAAGCATTGCGCCGAATCGCGGCCTTGCCGCGCGCGCAGCCAGCCGTTCGCCCGCGTCGTTCCTTTCGATAGATACAGCTCTAAGCACTCCGCTTTTCTCCTGCTTTAGTAGTCTGGGCTGGAAGTCTTTATCGTACCGTCTGGGAGTCGGCGCTTAGGGACCGTCTCGAAGGCCTGTGCCCACTCATAAAACCCGAACCGCCTGCAGCGGTTTCGCTCCGCACCACTGCAATTCCTTTTGTCACCAATCGAGGCGGGGCATTTTGCCTCGCTGGTTGCCCCACCCTGATTGGGATGCTTAAACCAAGCGGCGCGTTTGCCTCCTTGGTCAGGAGCCCATGTACTGGGCGTGAACGTACTGGCCCGTCTGCATGTCGTAGACGAGATACCATCCGGGGTGGTCGGGATCCTCATAGATCACGAAGTTATCCCCGCAGTTCCAGCACCAGTCCGCACATGTGGCCCATTCCCACGACGCCACCTCGAAATAAAATCCTCCGGGCAGCCAGAAGCGGTGCGCTCCTGCGTCGATGCGCACCACGTTGTAGTGGTAGCTCGCCCCGAAGTGCTCGAAATGCCCGTGCGGAAATGGATGTGCCAGGTGGTAACGCTTGTCGGTCGGGCTCGGACGCCCGTACCAGTGATCGTTGCTCACATGTTGCGTCTTAATTGTCTTTCCGCCTTGCACGTGCTCCACTTCTGGCTTCACGTTCTTGTGCCCGCGCGCCTCCGGCGCCGGAGGCGGATGCCCTCCATTCGCCTGCGGTCTCGCTCCCTCGTTATGCTGCATTCCTCCGGGAGGTGGCCCCTCGTGGGGTGCTTCTCCGGAATGTTGTGCGAACGCCGGGACTGCCAGGATCATTCCCAGTGCGAGACATGAGATCATGCGCTTCTTCATGGATGTCCTCTCTCGATCGATTTTTTATTTCAGGCTGGAGATGACTGGATTTTGCCGGGCGCGCTCGAATAGTAGCGGCATCCTGCTGCTACTTGCGTCCCTCTAGAAATTTTGACGTGTGGACATCTTTCTGAGTTTCACATTTCATTTCCATCTCCATTCCCGATCTCTCGCTGAGCGTGCAGGCTCCTGCCTGCACGCCATCGCTTCCTCTTCGGCTCGGCGAGGCCTAGTGTGCATGCTCCATTTGACGCCGCGCTTCCCCGCCGCTTATATTAAATAATTCACCTGCACACAAAATTTTGTTCTGATTGAGGCCCATGTCCCGCGAAATCCCTAAAGCCTACGAACCGCAGGAAATCGAGCAGCGCTGGGCCAAAGCCTGGTTCGACGAAAAGCTGTTTACCGCCGAAAATTCCCGCAACACCTCCGGCCAAACCTTCTCCATCGTTCTTCCGCCTCCCAACGTCACCGGCTCGATCCACATCGGCCACATGCTCGAACATACGCAGATCGACATGCTGGTCCGCTGGCGCCGCATGCGCGGCGACCTGACTCTCTGGCTTCCCGGCATGGACCACGCCGGCATCGCCACGCAATTCGTCGTCGAACGCAAGCTCGCCGAGCAAGGCATCAAGCGCCAGGACCTCGGCCGCGAGGAATTCGAGCGCCGCGTCTGGCAATGGAAGGCCGAAAGCGGTGGCGTCATCAAGCAGCAAATGATCCGCCTCGGCGCCTCCTGCGACTGGACGCGCGAGAAATTCACGCTCGAACCCGCGCTCTACCGTTCCGTACTCGAAGCCTTCCTGCGACTGTACCGGGACGGCCTTATCTATCGCGGCCGCTACATGGTCAATTGGTGCCCTCGCTGCCTCACGGCCATCAGCGACCTCGAAGTCGTCCATCACGAACGCACCGGAGAAATCTGGGACATCCGCTATCCGATTGCCGGCGCTCCCGGCCAATTTCTTGTCGTCGCCACCACCCGCCCTGAAACCATGCTTGGCGACACTGCCGTCGCCGTCCACCCCGACGATGATCGCTATAAGCATCTCGTCGGGAAAAAAGTTTTGCTGCCGCTGATGAACCGCGAGATCTCCATCATCGCGGACACTTACGTTGACCGCGAATTCGGCACCGGCGTCGTCAAGATCACCCCCGCGCACGACCCCAACGACTTCGAAGTCGGCAAGCGCCACCATCTCGCTGAAATCGACGTCATGACCGACGACGGCCACATCAACTCGAATGGCGGCCCTTACGCCGGCCTCGAACGCTTCGCCGCACGCGGCCGCATCGTTGCCGATCTCGAAGCCCAGGGCCTTCTCGCCGGCAAAAAAGAGCACACCCACGCCGTCGGCACCTGCGACCGCTGCAAAGCCATCGTCGAGCCACGCCTTTCGACGCAATGGTTTATGAAGATGAAGCCGCTCGCCGAGCCCGCCAAGAAAGTCGTTTTCGACGGCCTCATTGAGGTCGTCCCCGAAAATCAGCGCACGATTTTGCTCAATTGGCTCGAAGGCATTCGCGATTGGTGCATCTCCCGCCAGCTCTGGTGGGGACATCGCATTCCCATCTGGCATTGCGCTGCCTGCAACGAAATGATTCCCGCCGCCAATTCCGATATCGAGATTGTTGACGGCCACGCCCGCGCCAAGAGCGTTCCCACGCAATGTCCGAAATGCCACGGCAGCAAACTCGAACAGGATCGCGACGTTCTCGACACCTGGTTCAGCTCCGGCCTCTGGCCTTTCTCCACGCTCGGCTGGCCCGACGACACGCCCGATCTCCGCACCTATTACCCCACGAGCCTCCTCATCAGCGGCTACGACATTCTCTTCTTCTGGGACGCCCGCATGATCATGATGGGCCTCCATCTCAGCGCTCACCGCTTCCCAATTACATCCTCGGCCGCAACCAACGAGAGCTTTGTAGGTCACGGCTTTAGCCGTGACGTTGGCACGTCTAACGCATCTGGGGTTTCAACCCCTGAAGAATCCGGCGAGAGCATTTCAGTAGGCCGGGGCTTTCGCCCCGGAGTTCAGGCATCCCAAAAAGAAGCGGCCTTAGCCCCTGAAGCCTCGACAGTGCACGAAGAGAACAGGCAGCTTCAGCCGCCGAGGGACGCCGACATTGCCGCCGGCAGTTTAGGGGGTCGGAGCTTCAGCTCCGACATAAGAGCCAATGTCGAGGGAGGGGCTTTAGCCCCTGAAGCAGGAGAAACCATCCCCTTCCGTCGCCTCTACCTCCACTCCCTCGTCCGCACCGGCGAAGGCGCCAAAATGTCCAAAACGAAAGGCACGGGCAAAGATCCTCTCCAGGTCACCGAACAATACGGTACCGACGCTCTCCGCTACATGCTCGTCAGCATGGCCGCTCCCGGCACCGACATCGTCATGAGCGAAGACCGCATCCTCGCCGCCCGCGCCTTCGCCAACAAAATCTGGAACGCCGCGCGCTTCCTCTTCGTCAACCTCGAAAAAATCGAATCGCAAGGCGTCTCTCTCGAAGACCTCGCTTCTCCTGATATTCGTGCAAATGCGCCCTATGAAGTGCCGGGAGAAGGCTCGCTCGCTCATCGCTGGATCTTTTCTCGCCTCGCTGCCGTCATCGCGCAGGTCAATGAAGCGCTCCACGACTTCCGCTTCCACGAAGCCGCGCAATCCATCTATCACTTTTTCTGGGGCGATTTCTGCGACTGGTATATCGAGTGGGTCAAGCCTCAGCTAGCAGCCGAAAAATCCGTTGCCATTCCCGCATGGAAGAATATCTTCGCCGCCTTCGACGCTGCTCTGCGCCTTCTCCATCCCATCATGCCCTTCCTCACCGAGGAGCTCTGGCACAAACTTCCGCAGGCGGAGGCCGCCCGCTCCATCGCCTTGGATCAATTTCCGGAGCGCCCCCCAGGCGTAGATCCGCACGCCTCGCCTGAATTTCCGCTCTTGCAGTCAATCATTGTGGCTGCAAGAAATCTACGTTCCGAAATGAAAATCGATCCTAAGCGCAAGGTGCCAGCAGAATTGTCAATCGAAGGCTCATTGAATAGGAAACTCGTAAACGACAACTTCGATCCAATTCTGCGCCTCGCGACACTATCGGAGTTGACGGTTGTCAACGGTCCATTGGAGACAAGCGGAGGCCTCATGCACTCTACAGCTCAATTCGATCTCCGCATTCCTTACGCTGGCACGATGGACAAAGGCGCGGAAATCGCAAAAGCCAAGAAAGAAATCGACCGCCTCGCCAAAGACATCGAATCCAAGCGCGCCCGCCTCGCCGATGAGACTTTCCGCGCCAAGGCTCCCGCCAAAATCGTCGCCGACCTCGAAGCCACCCTCGCCGAGCGCGTCATCGAGCACCAGAAGCTCCTCGATCGCCTCAAGCAACTCGAATAACGTTCAAGTCTTTCACGCAATCTCCGCGCCTATCTCTCTCGGGTCGCCACTCCGTTCTTGAACCCTGCATAGCTCAAATAAATTCCCAAAACCAACGCAACCGCCCCATCCACATACATGACCTTGGCGGTATGGATTATGTGTAGGTAGAAATTCATTACCGCTTCCGGTGGAGCGAACAAAAGCACCACTCCCTTGGCCAGCGTCGCCCATCCCAGGATTGTCACGATGATCGTCGCCGCTCCGCCCGACCACACGTTGTGCGCGAGGACCATCGCCAGCCCGCCGAAAAGCACCATAATAGCGACGATGAACACAAGTGGTTGGTCCTGACAGAACAACGTAATCATCCGCCAAGCCAATTCCGCTCGCGTGGCCATGAACAGTCCCATCAGAAGGCAATACACTCCAAGCATCCTGCAGAGAAATCTTGTTTGTGGAAGCATCGTCCCCTCCTTTACCAGCATGCCAGAATTATCCTCTCGCTCCTGTGACCCTCCGCACCTCCGACTGTGTCGTCTGTTCTCTCTTGCACTCCATGAATGATCGCGCGGCGCCCCACCGCTTGCGGTGCCTTTCCCGCGAGTCTTATTGTTTCCCTTTTCCATTTTCCGCGCCACCGCCCTGTGGACATTTGAATCCCCCGCCCCAAAATGCTAGGGTGGTTCGAGGCTGCTCGATGGCATCGCGCGAAAATTCGGCGGAGCAGAAAGCAACTGAGCAGATTCCACCCCCTTCTAATCGCGACGCCCAAGGATTAGAAATCCCCGTAACTCATTCAAAACAAAGAAACGGCAACGGTTCTAATCGCAACACAAACGGGGGCTCGTCCGAGACGGTCTCGGAGACTTCCCACCGCCCAACCCGCCCCCGCCTTGCCGCTTCCCGCCCGCTCACGTATCCTTCGTCAGCTGCCATGGCAACGAAGCGCCTTGCCACTCTTCCCGGCACCACCGATCGCCGCATCGACGCTCTGCTCACTCTCCTCGCCGAAAATTCCACCATCGTCATCAGCGGGGCGAAAATCGCCAAGGAAATCGGCGTCACGCGCCAGCAAGTCTGGCGCTGGATCGAGCGCTTGCGCGAGCTCGGCGTCCGCGTGCAAGGCCATCCGCACACCGGCTATCACCTCGAGGAAATTCCGGACATCCTTGCCCCGCAGCTCCTGAGCCACCGTCTCTACGGCACTCCATTCGCTCGCCGCATCTACCACTTCTTCAAAATCGACTCGACAAACACCGTCGCGCTCCAGCTTGGCGAGCAGGGAGAGCCGCACGGCGCCGTCGTTCTCGCCGAAGAGCAGACCGCAGGCCGAGGCCGCGCCGGCCGCAAATGGCTCTCCGAAAAATCAGCGGGAATTCATTGCACCGTTCTCGTTCGCCCGCAGATTTCTCCCGCGCACGCTCCGCTTCTCACTCTCGTCGCGGGCCTCGCCGCGCGCGACGCTGCTGCCGAGGAGCTCGACGCCGTCCCCGACATTCGCTGGCCGAACGATATCCTTGTTCATGGCCGCAAATTTTCCGGCATCCTCACGGAAATGCATGCCGAGCCCGACCGCGTGCATTACGCGGTAATCGGCATCGGCATGAACATCAACCAGACGAAAATGCCGCCCGAACTCGCGGATTTCGCCACCTCTCTCCGCATCGAAACCGGCAAGACGCACTCGCGCATTGAAGTTCTTGCGCGCCTCTTGCGCCATCTAGACCGCTATTACAATCTCCTTCTTTCGCAGGGTGCCGAACCCATTCTTCGCCGCTTTGCCGAGGTCTCCAGCTATTTCCAGGGCAAGCGTGTGCGCATCACCACGGCTAAGGAAACCTTCACAGGCACCACCTGCGGCCTCGAGCCGGGCGGAGTGCTGCGCGTTCTTCGCGACGACGGTCGCGGCGTGGAAACGATTCTCTCAGGCGACGTAGCGGAGGCCGACTAATGCTCCTCGCTCTCGATGTGGGCAACACCAACACCGTTCTCGGCGTCTTCCACGAAAAAGATCTCGTCGCGCATTGGCGCCTCACCACCGCCCGCGATCAGACAATCGACGAATATGGCATCCTCACGCGCGATCTCTTCACGCTCGCCGGCCTTGAATCCCGCGCCATCACCGGCATCATCATCAGTTCCGTCGTGCCGCCGCTCAACTACACGCTTGCCGAAATGTCGCGCCGCTATTTTCATCGCGAAGCGATGTTCATCGACTCGGCCATCAAGACGGGCATCCCCATCCTCTACGACAATCCGTCGGAAGTTGGCGCCGACCGCATCGCAAACAGCGCCGCCGCTCTTGAGAAATATGGCGCGCCCTGCATCGTCGTCGATTTCGGCACGTCGATCAATTTCGACGCCGTCTCCGCAAAAGGCGAATTCATCGGCGGCGTTCTAGTTCCCGGGATCGGCATCTCTTCCGATGCTCTTTTCTCGCGCGCTGCGCGCCTGTTTCGTGTCGAAATCAAGGATCCCGGCAAAGTCATCGGCACCAACACCGCCGCGTCGATGCAGTCCGGCCTTTTTTACGGCTACACCGATCTCGTTGACGGAATTCTCGAACGCATGAAGAAAGTGATGGGCGCAAAAACGCGCGTCATTGCCACCGGTGGCCAGGCGCCGCTCATCGCTAAAGCCTCGCGCCACATTGAAACCGTCGATGAATTTCTGACGCTCGAGGGGCTGCGCCTGCTCTGGGAACGCAATCAACCTGAGCAGCCCACGCCCTCCGAACCGCGCGAAAAAGGCGCCGCCCCACGCAAGGCGCGCGCCTGACGCAAAGGAAAACATCTCGATGCGCGAAGAATTTTCCAGTGCGCACCGCGGTTCTCCGCCCCTCATGAACTCCTTCAACTATTTCAACTACTTCACCGAAATCGAAGAATATTTCTGGCAAAAACGCGGCGCACATCTTCTCGTCTCGCCTCTTGATTGGGCCATCGTCGAAACCTGGCAAAAGCAGCAAATTCCTCTCTCGGCCGTTTTGAAGGGCATCGACCGCGCCTTCGAAAGTTGGCAGCGTTCGCGCCGTGCGGCGAGCGGCAAGCAGATGAAAACCCTCGCCTACTGTGTCGACGCCGTTCTCGAAGCCGCTGCTGAAGCGCAGGAAGTGAACGTTGGCGCAGGCCCCGAAGCGAAATCCTCGCACAATGCGACGGAAGCATTTTCGCGCGACGAGCTGAAAAAATATCTCGGGCGCAACGCCGCCAGGCTGCGCGCCGCTGCCGACAAGCACCATTCAAAGAATGCGTCCCTCTCGGCGCGGTTTCTCGACATCGCCCCCCGCCTCGAAGAGCTTCTGCCGCTGCTCGATTCACCCGGCCCGCTCGATCTTGAAGACTTCGAGCGGCGCCTCACCGTGCTCGAAGAAAAGCTATCTGCCTCGCTCGCCGCCGATGCGGACGAAAGCGCACTCCTCGAAGTGCGCCGCGAAATGGATCGCGTGCTCGCTCCTTATCGCCGCAAGATGTCCTCGGAGCAACTTGCGCAGTTGGAGAGACAGTATTTGCAGAAGCGCCTGTTCGAGCATTTCGGCATTCCGCGCCTCAGCCTGTTTTATCTGACGTGATGGCAATGCACAAAATGGAAGTCACGATCGAAAAACTGATTTACGGCGGCGATGGTCTCGCGCGTCAGGACGGCACAACGGTCTTCGTCCCTTACGTGCTTCCGCAGGAGCGCGTGGAAGCCGAGCCGTTCGAGCGCAAAAAGAGTTTCGTCCGCGCGCGCCTCGGAGAGATTCTCGCCTCTTCGCCCGAACGCGTCGCCGCACCCTGTCCGCACTTCGGCGATTGCGGCGGCTGCCATTACCAGCACATTCCCTACGACAAGCAGCTCGCATTCAAAGCGGAGATCCTGCGTGAGACGCTGCGCCGCCTCGGCAAGATCGACTGGACAGGCGAAATCGCATTGCACGCCTCGCCGCCGTGGGGGTATCGCAACCGCGCGCAGTGGAAAATCCGCCCGCTTGGCAACGACGAGGAAGGCCCTCGCAATTCCACGCTTGGCATCGGTTACTTCCGCGCAAACTCCTCCTCGCTTTGCGCCGTCGAGGAATGCCCCGTGCTCGCTCCGCCGCTGCTCGCCGCGCTGCAAGGACTCCGCGAAGCCCTTCGCGCCGCAACACTGCCTGCAACGCTCCGCGAAATCGAAGCCTTTGCCTATACTTCGGAAACCGCCGCCGACTCGCGGCTCTCGCTCACCGTCAGCTTTTCTCGCTTCCCGTCCCGAACGGAAGAATGTGTGCAGGTCTTGCGCAAAGCGGTCCCCGGAATTACCAGCCTCGTTCTTTATGACGAGCGCGGCGACCGCATGGAGCTCGACGGCCCCGGTTTCATCGAATACCAAGCCAACGGCACTCGGTTTCGCGTCGGGCATTTCTCTTTCTTTCAAGTAAACCGTTTTCTTGCCGGCGAATTGGCTCATGCAGTCGCACAGCCTGAAGCGGAAGCCGGCAATCTCGCGCTCGATCTGTTCGCCGGCGTCGGACTCTTCTCCCTTCCTCTCGCAAAACGCTTCGACCGAGTGATTGCCGTCGAATCGAATCCTGCCGCCGCGCGCGACCTGGAATCGAACGCGCGCAACGCGGGACCGATTCAGGCACGTTCGGCCGATGCGCGGCAATTCCTTTCGCGCTTCAAGGAAACTCCGGATCTCGTCGTGATCGATCCGCCGCGCGCAGGCTTGGAACCGGAACTGATCGCGCGGCTCACAAAAATCTCTCCCCGCAACATTACCTACGTTTCTTGCGAACCTCCCACGCTCGGCCGCGATCTTTCCGCTCTTCTTCGCGCCGGATACGCTTTGAAGTCCGTCGACCTATTCGATCTCTTCCCGCAAACATTTCACATGGAAACCGTGGCGCGTCTGGAGAAGCGATGAAGCTCCCCGCACTGTGGCTGGCTGCGGCGTTCGCATCGGGAATTGCTCTGTCCAGCGCGTGGACGCGGCCGGGATTGGCAGTTTGGCTTTCCGTCGCGACGCTTTCCATATTTGCCGGGTCGCTGCTTATCTGGCGAGGCCGAGTTGTGCCAGCATGGATTGCTTCGCTCGCTGCGTGGATCTCGCTCGGCAGCTTTGCCGTCGCCGTCGAACGCGCTTCCGTGCCGGAAAATCTGGTCACGCGCCTGATTTCTTCGGGCCGCCTGGACACAAGCGACCCACTCCTCTGGCGCGGGCGCTTGCAGGAGGATCCCACGGCCTTTCCCTGGGGACGCCGGCTGCAAATCGCCCTCGAAAGCGCCACTACATCCGGCCAGCCGATACAGGTACGCGGCGGGCTGCGGCTCAATTATTACTTCGACGAGAAAAACTCCGCGTCCGTCCTGGCATCTCTCGATTCGCTGCGCGCCGGAGATCGCGTGGAAGTCCTGGCGAAAGCACACCCGGTGCGCAATTATCAGGACCCAGGAGTTTTCGATTTCCGCGCCTATCTCGCCCGCCAGGGTGTGGACGTGATCGGCACATTGCGCAGCCCGGACCAGCTCCAATGGATTGCGCGCCCCCCGCCAACGCTTGCCGATCGCATCGCACATCTTCGCGGCATCTTCCTTCACCGCGTCGATTCGCTCTTCGCCGGAGATTCCGGTCGCGCGGCGGTCCTCCGCGCGATGCTGCTTGGCGACCGCAGCTTTGTCGATTCGAGCGTCGTCATCAATTTTCAAAAGACCGGCGCGTACCACGTGCTCGTTGTAGCGGGCCTGCACGTCGGCGCGCTTGCCATTTTTGTTTTTTGGCTTTGCCGCCGCCTCCGCCTGTCGGCCTTGTGGACGAGCATTGCAAGTTTGGCCATCCTCGGAGCCTACGTCTGCATCGTGCAAGACCGCCCGCCGATTTTTCGCGCCGCGCTGATAGCCGCGCTCTACATCTGCGGCCGGCCTCTGTTCCGTCGCGTCGAATTGCTCAATACGCTCGCCGTGGCCGCCATTGTGCTTTTGCTCGCAAGGCCGTCGTTTCTTCTCGATTCGAGCTTTGAGTTGTCGTTTCTCGCGGCGCTCGTCCTCGCCGGCCTTGCGATCCCGTGGATGGACCGCACCAGCGTTCCCTACCGCGCCGCCCTTCGCCACCTTGGCGATACAACGCGCGACTCTGCGTTTTCACCGCGCCTGATGCAGTTTCGCGTAGAGATGCGTGGATCCGCCGGCTGGCTTGCCGCGCGGCTGCCACAAAAGCTTGCGCCGGAATCATCGCTCATCGTCTCGTTGCCGGTCCGCGCGGGTCTGCGCCTGTGGGAAGTGCTTCTCCTCTCCGCGGTGATGCAATGGGGAATGCTTCCCGTTCTCGCCGGGGATTTTCATCGCATCACGCTGGCCGCGCCGCTCAGCAATGTTCCCGCTGTCCTGTTGACCGGACTGATTGTTCCTCTCGGCTTCCTCACATTGGCGGCAAGTTTCGTCTGGAGCGGCCTGGCGGCGCCCCTGGCGCACGCTCTGAACGCGCTTGCCGGATTGCTACTTGCAAGTGTCAACTGGTTCGCAAATTGGCCGCGCGCTTCCTACCGCATTCCCGGACCGCCCCTGTGGCTGGTGATACTGTTTTTCGCGGTCTTCGTCGGATTGGCGGCAACCGCGAGGACCGCGCTCCACTCGCGCAGATACTCCGCAAAAGCGACGACAACCCCTCCGCGGACCAGATGGAGCGAATGGCTTGCCGCTGGAGTTTTGGCTGTGCTGACCGTGGTTATCGCCACATATCCCTTCGCGCCGCGCCTGCCGCGCGGAAAGCTCGAAGTAAACGTTCTCGACGTCGGCCAGGGAGACTCGATTTTCGTTGCGTTTCCCGCCGGGCAGACAATGTTGATCGATGGCGGAGGAACGCCAGGCGTGCCATGGGCGAGCGGCCCGCACTCATCCTTCGACATCGGAGAGGAAGTGGTGTCGCCTTACCTTTGGTCGCGTGGCCTCAAGCGAATCGATGTCGTCACGCTCACGCATGCACATCACGACCACATTGACGGGCTTTTCAGCGTGCTCCAGAATTTTTCAGTCGGCGAGCTTTGGATCGGGCGCTATGAAGACACGCCGGCCCTCCGTCGCCTGCTAGCAGAAGCGCGAGCACGACACGTCCGCGTGCTGCAGAAAGAGCAGGGTGACACATTCAATTGGCCTCCTGCAAAAGGCGAGATTCTCTGGCCCGAAGATGAATCGCAGACTGCGGAAGTCTCGAACGACGACTCGGTGGTGATGCGTCTCGAAGATGGGGCCTTCCGTTTTCTGCTGCCCGGCGACGCACAGAAAAAATCAGAAGAAGCGATGGTCGCCGCGCACGAGCCGTTGGCGGCGGATTTCCTGAAAGTGCCGCACCACGGCAGCAAAACCTCTTCGACGGAAGATTTTCTAGAGGCGGTGCGGCCAAAAGTCGCCGTGGTTTCGGCGGGCGCGGGAAATCCGTTTGGCCATCCGGCGGAAGAAACCGTCGAGCGGTATGAACGCGACGGCATCCGGTTGCTGCGCACAGATCGCGATGGAGAGATCACGGCCTCGACCGATGGCGTGCACCTGAACGTGCACACCTTCGCGCCAGCAAATGAAGAGGCGAATTGAATGCGTGCTTATTTCCTGGGAGGCGAGGAAAGATCGACCGAGCCGGACCCCGCCTCGGCGGCCGCGTCTACCCCTGATTAGCCGGTTGTTTCATCGTCCGAATCCGTCTCTTCAACGGAATCGTCCGAATGTAAGTACTCGCTGATGATTTTTTCTGCTTCCGCCGCTTTCGATTCGAGGACGTAAATCTCCACGCCGTGCGTTCCTTCCGGCGGCTCGCGAAGCGGAAAGGGATCGGAAACGATAGGATCGGGCGAAAGGATTCCCGCGCTCTCCAGGAGCGAGCGGATCACCATCGCTTCGGCGATGGTTCCCGCGGTGTGAATGTTGACGACTTTATCGCGCTCGGCTGGGTCGTTCATCTAACTCGCTGGCGCATAACGCGTGCAAGTACTATTGCGCGTTTTCCCCCCGGCGTCCATACTCATATTTGTGGAGCCTACCGCGATCCCGGGAGACAATCCCGGAGGTAAACCTTCGCAGGCGGAAATCGACGAGGAAAGCCGCCGCATCCGCCGCCTGCGAATCCTGGTTCACCTGACACTGGATACGATTTCCTCCGGCGATCTGCCGCCCGAAGAAGCCTCGGCCATGATCGCCGCCACGCGCCGCGCGGCTCTCGCGATGTTCCCCGGCAAGGAAAACGCCTTCGACCTGATTTACCGCCCTCAGTTCCAGCGTCTGATGAACGCTGTCTACCGCCTGCAGTAACAATACGAAAAGCGCAGCTTTCGACATTAGTGGCGAAGAATGGAGGGAAGCGCAACGTGCGCGTAGGTGCGCAGCCAGACGGCGGCGAGGGCCAGCGCCGTACCGACGAGCGCCTGATACTCGCGGTTCCGAAAATACAGCTCCCACGAAAACCCTTGCGTGTGCGCCGGGTTTGCGCCGGAAGGCATTGCTTGCGGATGAGGAGGCTTCGGGAAAAACAGCGGCACGCGCGCGGCATACTCTTCGTAGACAGCCCCGAAACGAGCGCGCAGATCTTCTTCTTCGTTCCGCATCACGGCCGAATAAACTACGATGAAGTACGCCGCCATTAGCACACCCGCAATCCAGGACCGGCCTGCGACTCCGAAGCCGATCGCCAGCAGCGCGCTGCCGAGATAGAGTGGATTGCGCGTCGAAGAGTATGGCCCCGAAGTGGCGAGCTCCCGATATTTCACCAGGTGTCCGGCGGCCAGCGCGCGGATGATCAGCCCAAAGGCGGCGATCACTCCTCCGTAGACAATCGAGTGGGGTGTGGGCCGCGCCAGAACCCAATAAATAATAGCCAGCGGATAGCCGAGGCGCACGCGCCAGCGCATCCAGAATTTCCGCTGCTCGCTCATGCGGATTCTCCCAAACGGCGCGCGACCACGGCAGCAACTTGCTCCACGGAAATCGAGAGCATCGATTTGGAATACGACGTGCCGCGATTGTACGTGGTTTCGGCCCAGCGCGGGTTGCGAATCGCAATATCGCATTTCGAGTAGGGTCCGTTCCGTGCTGGGTCCGTGGGACCGTATAGGCCGATCACCGGAGTGCCAAGCGCCGACGCTAGGTGCAGAGGGCCTGTGTCTGCCGATACTATAAATTGCGCGCGGCGCAAAAGTGCCAGCAGCGGGCCGAGCGGCAGCAAAAGGCTGATCGGTGCGGCCTTCCCTGCTGGGGCAATGGCTGCTGCCGCGAGCGGTTCTTCGCCCGGGCCGATGCTGATTACGCCCGGAATCTGATAGCGATCACTCAGAATCTTGCAAAGCTCGCCATAGCGCTCCGGCGGCCAGCACTTCGAGCGCCAGCCGCCGCCAGGATTCAGCACAAAGAAGCGGGAAAGGTTGCGCGCGGTTAGATCTCGCCCAACCGCCTCATCGTCCTCCGGCAAAATGGCCAAGGGGAATTGCGTGGCGGAAGGCTTCGCGCCTGCCGCGTAAGCCAAAGTGAGATTGTGGTCCACCTTGTGCGGGCCACGTGGATTCAGCCGCTCGGTATAGAGATACGCAGCAAGCCCTTCCCGAGCATAGGCGGAAGCGAATCCGATGCGCCGGGGAGCACGAGAGGAAAACGCGAGAAATGCTGATTTATACAGCGCCTGGAAATCGACGACGCACGTATAGCGGGCGGCGCGCAGCACGCGAACGGTTGCGCGAATCCCGCCCAAGCTCTTCCGGTCGAACGGGATAACGGAACTCAAGTGCGGATTTCCTTCGAGGAGGCGAGCCCATCTCGGATCGACGGCCCAATCAATTCGCGCATCGGGAAACGCGGCGCGAACCGCCCCGGCGGCAGGCAAAGCATGAACCACGTCGCCGAGCGAGCCGAGGCGTACGAGAAGAAATCTCTGCTCAGCCATGTTGCTCCGAGCGCAGGCGAGCGAGGAGATCGCGCGTGGAGTGCGCTTTCGGATCGCCGACGATGGCGACGCGAATTCCCAGAGCGCGAGCGGCTTCGCGCTCCGGCTGCGGCAGCGTCTCTTGGGAATAATCGGTGCCTTTGGCGTGTACGTCCGGCTCGAATTCGCGCAGGACGCTCGCCGCGCTGTCCTCATCAAAAATGTGAACGAAATCGACGCAGGCCAGTGCAGCCACGAGCGCCGCGCGCGCTCTTTCCGTAAGCACGGGACGCCCCGGCCCCTTCAGGCGGCGCGTACTCGCATCGGAATTGATCGCCACAACCAGCAAATCGCCTTCGGCACGCGCTGCCTGCAAATAACGCACGTGGCCGGCGTGTAGGAGGTCGAAGACGCCGTTGGCAAGAACGATTTTGCGGTGTTCGCGGCGGTGTTCTTCGAGAACGGCTTGCAGGCCTTCGCGGGAGAGAATTTTTTCACGCGTATCCATCGGCTCAGCGGCGGCTGGTGGCATCTTCGCGCAGGGCGGATTCGAGTTCCCCGCGCGTCACAGTGGCTGTGCGCGGCTTCATCACCACCACGCCGCCCGCGTAATTTGCCAGATGCGCCGCCTCGAGATAGTTTGCCCCTGCGGCAAGCGCAAGCGTGAAGACGGCGATCACAGTATCGCCGGCGCCCGTCACGTCCACAGGCGTGTCCGATCCATGAATCGGGATGTGATGCGACTCGATGGTCCCTCCATTGGCGTGCTCGAACACGGCCATGCCATCTTTTCCGCGAGTCACCACGAGAGCGCCAAGCCCTAAATCATCCAGCGCGCTTCTGGCCAATTCCTCCAGCTTTGCCGTGTTCGCACCGATTGCCTGGTGATAGGCCGCTTCAAGCTCGGCTTCGTTCGGCGTCGCAGCCGTAACGCCGCAATCGCGGTAATCAAGCAAGCGATGGCGCGAATCGAGCGTAATCGTCTTTGCACGAAACTGGCGGACGAGCGCGGGCGAAACGACCCCGAGGCCATAATCGGAAACGAGCACCGCGGAAGCGCGATGCACCGTGCGCTGCGCCTGTGCCGAGAGAAATTTCACCGCGGAAGCAGGCAGTTCGCCGCGCGGCTCGCGGTCCACACGCAGGACCTGCTGTTCGGTGGTGTGCGTCCACCCGGCAAGGTAGCGCGTCTTCGTTGTCGTCACCCAGCCGCGAACGCGGAGGATCCCGGACGTCTTGATGTGCCGAGCGCGAAAATTGGAAAGCAGTGCGTCGCCGCCGGTGTCGTCGCCAACCACTCCCACCGGAATCACGCGCGCGCCGAGAGCCGCCAGATTATTGATTGCGTTGGCCGCTCCTCCGGCAACCGCTTCGCTGCGGCGATGCCGCAGAATCAGCACGGGTGCTTCGCGCGACACGCGGGAAATTTCTCCGGAAACGAATTCATCGAGCACCATGTCGCCGATGACGGCGACGGTCTGTCGAGAAAACGCGGCAACCAGGTCCAGGAGGCGCAACAGGTCGACAGAAGAATCGCGCTTAATGTGTGATTGTGCTTCCGGCGAGGATTTTGCGATGCGTTTACGCCGGGTGCGTCGTGACGGGCTCAAGAATTCTCCGCGGGCAGGAAGTGCAGCGCCCCGTCGAAAAGTATCACAGGGACGCGGAAGGCGGCAATTGGCCCCGATTGGTGGTGCGACGGCTTTGAACCGCTCCGAGCAATGCCCGCCAGAACTCCTCTTCGCGGTCGAGGCAGAGACGAATGCGGCAGAAATGAGCATTTGGCAATCGCCAGGCAAGTCCGCTGAGGTTGAACACGTCCTTTTCCGTGCAAATCACGCCTTCGGCTCTCGAAGCGGTTGCGGCAGCGGCCAAAGCGTCAACTTCCGCAAGAGAATAGCGGTGATGATCGGGAAACACGCGCTGCCCAACAATCTGGAATCCCCACTCGCGCAAATCGTGAAGGAATGCCGAGGGATTGCCAATGCCGCAGAATGCGAAAAGCTTTGCGAGATGCGGATCGAACGGCTTGGGCGCCGACGGGCGAGACTCGTCGGATGTTGCGACGGAACCAGGCACAGGAAGCACCGCTTCCAGTTCCGTGCGCGCGTAGAAGACAGGCGCGGCGGAATCGCGACGCACGGCGGCTTCGACGGCAGGGGAGTGTATCGAGCGGGTAATCACGATAATGTCCGCCCGCGCCAAGGCGGTCCTTGGCTCGCGCAGGCGTCCCGCGGGAAGCAGGTGGCCACCGCCGAAAGGATCGGTTGCGTCAAGTAAGACAATATCGGCATCGCGCGCCAGGCGCAGATGCTGAAAGCCATCGTCGAGGAGAAACCATTCGATGCCCTTGGCTGCAAGTTCCTTCCCTCGCGCGAGACGGTCCGCGCCTACGCCGAACGCAACGCGATTGCCCAATCGCGAGTGCAAGAGGCGGACTTCATCGCTGGTTGATTTCCCGGCGTCGCCGTCCGGCGAAGCCTGTCCTTGATAGCCACGGGTCAGAATTCCTACGCGCTTCCCCTCTGCCGCCAGGTTTTGCGCCAGCCACAGAACCATCGGGGTCTTGCCCGTTCCGCCGACCGTCAGATTCCCAACGCTCACGACGATGCCATCGAGGCGATGCTGTTTGAAGATCCCTTTTCGGTAAGCGCGAGCGCGCAGGTGCGCCAGTCCGCCATACGGCAGAGATAACGGCCATAGGATCGAGCCTCGCAAGCTCACGCAGGTTCCATTCGCGATCCCAGCAGCGCGCCGATTTTCTCCAGAGTGCGAGCGGTTGCGCCGCGATTTTGCTCCGAAAGCTTTCGGGCCGATTCGCCCATGCGGTTGCGCGCCTCCGCGTCTTCGATCAACTGCACCCAAACGCGGCCGAGCATTGGCCCGTTGCTTACTTGGATGCCGGCACGCGCGGAGAGGAAGCGCGAAGCCATCTCTTCGAAGTTTTCCATCGAGAAACCAAATACGGGCGGCTTGCCATACCACGCCGGCTCGAGAATATTGTGCCCGCCGGAGCGGACCAGCGATCCTCCGACGAACACGGCGTCGCCCAAGGCATACGTTGCGGTCAGCTCGCCGATAGAGTCGAGCACCAGGATGTCGGCGTGTTCGTCGAACGGCGCTTGCAGATCAATCTCGCTGCGGCGGATGACGTTCCAGCCACCCTCGCGGCATATCTCGACCGCCGCATCAAAGCGGCCCGGCTTGCGAGGAGCAAGGATCAACAGTGAATGCCGCCACTGCCGCTGCACATAATCCCACGCGGCCAGCACCTGAGACTCTTCTTCTGCCACCACGCTGCCAGCGACTAACACAGGCCATCGCTCCTGGCTTTGAATTTGCCCGGCAAGCCAGCGGGTGAACGCCGAAGCGGCAGGCGGCTCGACATCGTATTTCAAATTTCCGGTCACCTTGATGCGGCCTTCTGGTGCGCCCATCGCGGCCAGCCGCGCAGCGTCCTCCTGCGATTGCGCCAAAAAGAGCGAAGGCCATTGCAGGACCTCCTCAAAAAAAAGGCCGATCAGGAATTTCCAGCGTTCAAAGCGACCCATCGATTTTTCGGAAATGCGCGCATTGGCGAAAACGACGGGCACGCCGCGCGCGCGAGCGATGCGCAAAAAGTTCGGCCATATCTCTGTTTCCATAATCACGATCAGCGACGGCTGCAAAGCGTCGAGAGCGCGCCCCACCGGAACGCCCCAGTCGAGCGGAAAATAGAAAATCCCCGCCGCATCCGCCAGCCGTTCGCGCGCCAGCTTCTGCCCAGTTTCCGTCGTAGTCGAGACAAAGACGGGCCGCGAAGGAAACGACCTCGCGAGGCCATCCAAGAGGGGCTTTGCGGCAAGCACTTCCCCCACCGATACGGCGTGAATCCATATGGGCCGGTCCTCGGGAGAAGCGGCTGCGGCGCGCGCAATGATTTCCGGTGAAAGACGCCCAAACCGGTCGCGAAGCGTCTGCCTGGGTTCACGCCGCCGCCACCCGCGAAGCGCGTAATACGGCACGAGCACGAATGCGGCAACCGCCGTGAGAATCCGGTAGAGGAGCGCCATGAAAAGCGCCGCGGACAACGTCCAGGAGTTGTCCCGGGGCAAGGCGGGTATTATAGTGGCTCGGCCTTGGTTGCAAGCACAACTTCGCGAAGCATTCCGGCATCGGAGTACGAAAGCGACATGAGTCGATCTCACCCGGTGAAATCAACAAGTGCACTACACGCCAGGACCGCCGTTCCGTTTGCCGCGTGCCTGATCACGGCCGCCGTCGTGTTTGGGGCTCTCGGAATTGCGCGCGGCGCAGTGGCGACTCCGCAATCCGCCGCCAGCGCTGCGACCCTGCCGCACGATTCGCATGACGACATGTCAATTTCCGCTGAGCCTTTTGCCGACGCCGAAGCCGCAAAGCAGAAATTTGGAAAGGCGAATCCGCAGAAGGCGGGGATTCTCGCCGTCAACGTGGTTTTTCACAATACCGCGAGCCATCCCGTGAAAGTGAATCTCGATTCGATCGAGCTGGAAGTTCAGGACAGCACCGGTCAGCGGCAAAGTCTCGATCCGATGGATCTAGTACAGGTCGCGGAGACCATCGCCTATCCGGGAGGCATGAAGGAACCTTCCGTTCGTCGCTTTCCGCTGGGAATCATCGGCTCCAGCTCCGACAAAAAAGTGCAGAAAGTCGTCGACGATTTGAAGCCGTTCACTCTGAACGGTGACGTCATCGGCCCCGGCAGCAAGCTCGAAGGGTGCCTCTATTTCAATCTTGCGCACGAAATGAATCTCGCGCAGACCGCCGACCTCTACATCCCCGACCTCGTCACGCTCCCCGACAAAAAGCCACTCCTTTTCTTCGACATTCCCTTCGGCAGCGGCGCCGTAGAGCCATAACCGGCTCCTGCCATGTGCCTTTTGAATGTGACGGAACCAATGCACAGCGGAAGCGCTACGCGAAGCAAGAGCCGCGTTTCTTGACACTCCCCAAGTCGCATGCTACGGTGAAATTTCTGTCCTCCTGAAGAGAAATTTTCTGTGACGACACCCGCGACCGCCGAACTTCGTAAGACATCCCTGAACACCGTCCATCGCCACTTGGGCGCGAAGATGGTGAACTTTGGCGGCTGGGACATGCCGCTCGAATACACTGGAATCCTCTCCGAACACGAGGCGGTCCGGACGCGCGTTGGACTCTTCGACGTCAGCCACATGGGAGAAATTGAGATCCGCGGCCCCGAAGCGCTCGCGCTTGTGCAATGGGTGTCGTGCAACGACGCTTCGAAGTTGTCCATCGGGCAAGCTCACTATTCGGGCCTAATGACGCCGCAGGGAACGTTCGTCGACGATCTTTTGGTCCACAAACTGGCCGAGGACCACTATCTGCTGTGCGTCAACGCCGCGAATCAAGACGACGACTTCGCGCACATTCGCAAACACAACCGCTTCAAGGCGCATCTGGAGAACGCGGGCCCGCGCTATTCGCAGCTTGCGATTCAAGGTCCGCGCGCGCTTGATATTCTTCAATCGCTCACTCCCATTTCTCTAGCTCCCATCCGTTACTACCACTTTGTCTTTGGAAAGGTTTCCGGCGTTGACGCGCTGATTGCCCGGACGGGATATACGGGCGAAGACGGATTCGAGGTCTATTTTCGCCCGGCACATTCAGAAAAACTCTGGTCGGAAATTCTGAATGCCGGAAAGTCTGCGGGCATTCTTCCCTGCGGCCTCGGCGCCCGCAATACTCTTCGCCTCGAGGCGGGCATGTGCCTTTACGGCAATGAAATCGACACCACGACCACGCCTCTCGAAGCCGGGCTCGGCTGGATTTGCAAGCTCGACAAAGGCGAGTTTCTCGGGAGCGACGTCTTGCGACAGCAGAAGCACGCGGGCCTCTCGCGCAAGCTCGCCGGTTTTGAAATGCTCGACAAGCGCATCGGGCGCGACGGCTACCCCGTTTTCGTCGGCGGGAAGGAAGCGGGCCGCGTCACCAGCGGTTGTCCGGCTCCTCATCTGAAGAAAAACATCGGCATGGCATACGTGCCGCCTGCGGTGTCCGCTCCGGGCGCCGAAATCGAAATCTCTATTCGTGGTTCGCTCGTTCCGGCGCGAACCGTCCCCCTTCCCTTCTACAAGCGGAAGCAATAATCCGTTAGAATAGAGCGAGGAGAGACAATGTATCCTGCGGACTATCGCTACTCGAAAGAGCACGAGTGGATCAAGGTGGATGGGCCGATCGCGACTCTGGGTATCACCGACTACGCGCAACAGGAACTCGGTGACGTTGTTTTCGTCGAAGCACCTAAAGTCAGCGCGGCGGTCATGGCCGGAAAATCCTTCGGCACGGTTGAATCCGTGAAAGCGGTCAGCGAAGTCTACAGCCCGGTCACCGGGGAAATCACGGAGACGAATCCCGTCCTCGAAGCCACTCCCGAAAAAATCAATTCCGACCCGCACGGGGAAGGCTGGCTTGTGAAAATTCGCATGAGCAATCCCGGCGAAGTCTCCTCTTTGATGGATGCCGCCGCCTACCAGGCCTACATCGCCGCGAAAGCCAAGGAAAGCACGGCCTGATGCGCTATCTCCCGAAGAGCTCTTCCGAGCGGAGGGAAATGCTCGAGGCCGTCGGAGTCGAAGAGATTGGCGATTTGTTTGCGTCGATTCCGACGGAGTTTCGCCTGGACCGCCAGCTGAATCTTCCCGGCCCTCTCTCCGAAGCGGAAATCATCCGCTATTTTCAGGACCGCGCGGCGGAAAACGGCCGGGGCTACGCTTCGTTCTTGGGCGCAGGCGTCTATTCGCATCTTCGCTCCGTCGTCGCCGACTCTCTGATCCAGCGTGGCGAATTTCTGACTTCCTACACTCCCTATCAGGCCGAATTCGCGCAAGGCACTCTGACGGCGATCTTTGAATTTCAAACGCTGATGTGCCAGTTGACCGGCCAGGAAGTGGCCAACGCATCCATGTACGACGGCTCGACGGCGCTCACCGAAGCCGTCCTGATGGCGCACCGCCTCACTGGCAGGAATCATGTTCTCATCGCGCGCACGGTTCATCCCGAATACCGACAGGTGCTTGCCACCTATGCGCGAAACCTGGGCATCACGGTCGAGGAGATCGGCTACGCGTCCTCGGGGCAAATTGATGCCAAGGCTCTTTCGCCTGATAAATTGCGCGCCGCTGCCGCCGTTGTCGTGCAATCGCCGAATTTCTTCGGTGTGCTCGAAGACGTTCCGCAAATCGCCGACGCTGTTCATTCCGGCGAATCTCTGCTCATTGCGACCATAGCCGAAGCCCTGTCGCTTGGAGTCGTCCGGCCGCCTGCGGAGGCCGACATTGTGGCGATGGAGGGCCAGTCGCTCGGCGTTGCACCAAGTTTCGGCGGGCCGTATGTCGGCGTCATCGCCACGCGCGAAAAATTTGTTCGCCAGATGCCGGGCCGCCTTGCGGGACAAACCACCGACGAAGACGGCAATCGCGGCTTTGTCCTGACGCTTGCCACGCGCGAACAGCACATCCGCCGCGAACGCGCCACTTCGAACATCTGCACCAACGAAGCGCTCTTCGCTCTCGCCGCCACGATTCACCTTTGCCTTCTCGGTCGTGAGGGCGTCCGCGAAGTTGCCGCGCAAAATCTGGCCAAGGCCCGCTATGCGCTCGGCGAACTTGAAAGGATTCCCGGCGTTCGGCGCGCGTTTGGCGGCCCATTTTTCAACGAGTTCGCGCTTGAATTTCCACGCTCGGTGAAGCTGCTCAACGCTTCCCTGCTGCGCGAAAAAATCGTCGGACCGTACGTGCTGGGAACACATTATCCGGAACTTTCGAAGCGGGGCCTTGTCTGCGTCACGGAAACTGTGCCGCGCGCGGAGATCGACCGCTTCGTTGCGGCCATGCGCCGCATTGTGGAAACACCTCTCTGAGGAGTGGCTTTGGACACAAAATCGGTTGAAACGGAAATTCCCGCGGATACATTGCGCCCGGCTCGCCGCCACGTGAGCCGCGACGAGGGGCTCATCTTCGAGCGCTCCGCGCCCGGCAAGCGCGGCATGGAACTGCCGCCGCTCGATGTCCCGGCCGTCGATCCCTCTGCATCGCTCGGCAGCGCTTTTGCGCGCGACGACGTGCCCGGCTTTCCTGAGGTCAGCGAAATCGAGGTCATCCGCCACTTCACCCGGCTTTCTACCTGGAATTACGCTATAGACCTCGGCATGTACCCACTCGGCTCCTGCACCATGAAATACAATCCGCGCGTCAACGAATTTGTCGCGCGCCTCGAAGGCTTGGCGACCGAGCATCCCTTGCAGCCTGCCGACGTCTCCCAGGGCTGCCTGCGCATCCTGCACGATCTGCAGAAATGCCTGCTCGAAATTACAGGCATGGACGCCGCTTCGCTTCAACCCGCCGCTGGAGCGCAGGGCGAGCTCACCGGCCTGCTGATGATTCGCTCCTATCTCCAGGATCGCGGCAGTCCGCGCAAGAAAGTTCTGATCCCCGATTCGGCGCACGGCACCAATCCCGCTTCCGCCGTCATCGCCGGCTACGAAATTCAAAACATCAAGTCAAACGAGCGCGGCCAGATCGATACCGACCATTTGCGCGAATTCGTCACCGAAGACGTTGCCGCGCTGATGCTGACCAATCCCAGCACGCTCGGCGTCTTCGAGGAGCGCATCGCAGAAATCGCATCCATCCTTCACGACCGCGGCGCGCTTCTTTATATGGACGGCGCCAACATGAACGCTCTTGCCGGCGTCACGCGCCCCGGCGATTTTGGCGTCGACGTGATGCACCTGAATTTGCACAAGACGTTTTCGACGCCCCACGGCGGAGGCGGTCCCGGCGCCGGTCCCGTGACGGCCAGGAAATTTCTGGAGCCGTATCTTCCGTCTCCGGCTGTAATCCAAAAGGAAAACGGCTCCTACGCGCTCGATTACCATCGCCCAAAATCCATCGGCCGCGTCCGCGCCTGGTCTGGCAATTTCGGGGTCTTGCTGCGCGCTCTTGCTTATACTCTCGCCTACGGTCCCGGTATCCGCCAGGCGACCGAAGACGCCGTGCTCAACGCCAATTACATTCGCAAAAATCTCGAAGACCTGTACGATCTGCCGTACGATCTGCCGTCCATGCACGAGGTCGTCTTCAGCGACGCGCGCCAGAAAAAACACGGCGTCAATACCATGGACATCGCCAAGCGCCTCATCGACTATGGCTTCCATCCCTACACAACGGCGTTTCCGCTCATCGTTCCCGGCGCTATGATGATCGAGCCGACCGAGTCGGAATCGAAGCAGGAGTGCGATTTGTTCATTCAGGCGCTGCGGTCGATCGCCGCAGAAGCCGAAGCCACTCCCGAAGTGGTGAAAACGGCGCCGCATTCGACGCGCGTCGGGCGCCTCGACGAAGTCGTCGCCGCGCGAAAACCTGTACTGAGATGGAGGCCTTGAATACATGTCCCTGTCATCCGAACCCACCCCGATGACAACGGAGCAAGCCTCGTTCCTGGCAAATTTCCTTCTCCGCAAGCTGCTCCATGAATTCGAGACAACCTGCCGCATCCTCAAAGCCGTTCCAGAAGGAAAGGACAGCTATCGTCCAGCCGAAAACTCTCGCAGCGCTCTTGAAGTTGCCTGGCATCTCGCCTGCGTCGACCTCTGGTTCCTTGATTCGTTTCTCGCAGGAAAACTTGAGATGGACGACGACACGATGCCCGAAGACATCGGCTCGGTCGCCGATATTCTCGCCTGGTACGCGGAAGAATTTCCGGCCAAGCTCGAAGAAGTCTCCAAGCTTTCGCCGGAATTCTGGGCGAAGCCGCTGCCCTTTTTCGGGAAATTCCATCACCCGCCCGCGGCTTACCTGGAGATCATGCTCGTCCACTCCGTACATCACCGCGGGCAGCTCGCCGCCTACCTTCGTCCGATGGGCGCCAAGGTGCCAAGCATCTACGGCGGCAGCTACGACGAACCGAAGGAACTTCCCGACTAGCTCCGCTTCCGCGTCGCAGGCAAACGCGCGGATCAAGCCAGCGCTAATATCTTCCTACGGTTGCACGTCGCGGATATGCGTGGCGATAAACCACTGGTTCCCAAAGACGTCTTTCACCGCGCCGATTCTGTCTCCGTACGGCTCTTCCTTCACCGGCATCAACGGTTGCGCGCCCGCAGCCACAGCGCGCCGGTATGTCTCATCCGCATCCGGCACGTAGAGGTGCAGCGTCACCAGCATTCCCTGATAGAGCCCGTGCGCTTCTCCCATCGATAGCCGGGAATCGCCGATGCGCACCTGCGCATGGTGCACCACGCCGTCGGGCGATTGCGCGCGGAACAGTTCTTCCGCATCGAACGCCCGCCGCAGGAAGTCGATGAACTGCGGCGCGCGCGCCGGATGCAGGTACGGCGTGATGCTGTAATGCCCCTCCGGCACGTAGCTCGGGCCCTTCGCCGTCGCGATGTACCAGTAATTGCCCGCGAGGTCCTTCACGCTGCCGCTGCGCTCTCCGTACTCCTGGTCCATCATGGGATGCAGACTCGTCGCTCCCGCCTCCAGCGCCTTGCGATAGACGGCGTCCGCGTCCGGCACGTAAAGATGCAGCGCTCCCGGCGATACCGGGAACTGCTCATTCGCGTCCGCCATCTCCACCATCGAGTTTCCAATCCTCGCCTCCGCGTGCATCACCTGCTCGCTGCCCGGCCGCTTGATGCGGAACTGTTCCGTCCCGCCAAACGCATCCTTGATGAATTCCAGCAGCTTCGCCGCTGACGGCACGATCAGGTACGGCGTAATCGTGTGAAATCCCGAACGGACCGGATTTACTCTCGGTGCATTTTCACCGCCCGGCAGCTTTCCTCCTTCCGGCCCGGTCGTTAGTCCTTGCATTCTCCGGTGCATTTCCTCGACCGACATTTCCTCCGTGACCGTGAAGATGTTCCATGTATATCCAAACGGATCCGTCAGCAACACGTCGCGATGGCCGTAGAACTCGTCCTGAATCGGGCGCTTTACCTTCATCCCGGCCGCAGTCGCTTGCTCGGCAAACGCGTCCACGTTATCGACTTCGATCGTCAGCCAAACCGGCGAGCTGCCTGTGGTCTCCGCGCTGAAACGGCCGCCCTCCGGCCACTCTTCGGAAAGCATGAGGGTCGAACCGCCAATCGTGATCTCAGCGTGCGCCACATGTCCTCCCGCCTCGAAGCGGAAAGTCTCTCGCGCTCCAAAAGCCTTCTCGTAAAACGAAATTGCCTTCGCCGCATCTTTGAACGTCAGCCGTGGCGACATGCTCGCCTTTGGTTGTCCTTGAATTCCCGCTTTTGCCGTGCTTGCCATCTTTGTTCTCCCTTCCAATTCCGTCCTCAGACTCCTGCGAAACTCTTCTCGCGGCATGCCTTTCAAGCTCTCGGCGAGGCGCGCCAGTCCCGTCAGTTTCGCGCTCGTGATCCGGCCTGCCGCCTTCCGGCCGCCGAGGATCGCGCCGATCCGTTCGTCGAGTTGTTCGTCCACCGTCCGCCTAGCCACGCGCTTCACCCGATTTTCTGCTCACTTGCTTTCGCAGCTCCTCCAGCGCCCGGAACTGCAACTGCTTCACCGCGCCTTCCGTCTTCCCGAGCGCGCATGCAATCTCGCGGATGCTTTTTTCCTCGGCAAACCGCATCTTCACCACTTGGCGCTGCACCTCAGGCAATTTGTCCACCAGCCGGAAGATCCGCGCTCGTTCTTCAATCTCGTCGGCCCGTGGATCATTTGCTTCCGGCTCTCCCGCAATCGCCTTGCCGTGCTCCCGCGTGGCGCGCTGCCGCCGGTTTGAAATCTCGTTGGCGGCAATCTGAAAAAGCCATGCCGCAAACGGCGCTCCCCGCCACTCAAATTTCCCAATGTTCGAAAGCGCCCGGTGAAAAACTTCCGACGTCACATCCTCCGCTTCTTCTCTTCGCCCCGTCCTTTTCAGGGCAAACGCATACACCCGTTCGAAGTGGCTCTCGTAGAGCTCCACAAACCGGCGCGGATCGCGCTGGGCGGCTTCGACCAGCGTCCGCTCCTCTTCCTGCTTCATCGCAGGCTTCAACGGGTTCTCCCTGGAACGCCTTCTCTCTAACATAAACAGCCGGACAGGGAAAAGGTTACGCGCCACCACGAAGTCTTCGCCAGACAGGATTTGCGCCTATAAAGAAAAAGCCCCCGAAGCTCTTGCCTCGGGGGCCTTCCATCACTCCAGGAGAAAGTTCCCTTTCGCTGCGGCTACTTCTTCTCGCCCTTTCCTCTCTCGGAAGCTGCTCCGCGCTGTACCGCAGGGTTGATTTGCAGGTCGCTCTTCGCCTCGGCGGCCATGGCATTGGGCGTCGTCGATATCGTGCGCCCATCGGAAATTGCCGCTGCGGCATCCGCCAGGAGTCCCGTCTCCGGAGGCGTCATCGGAATCAGCGCGCCTTCCGCTTCCTTGTGGAAGTTCAGATGGCTCGAAGTTCCGTCCCAGTCGATCGAAAGGACGTCGCCAATCGTCACCTGATCGGTCGCCAGCAGGTTTGCAATCGGGTAGACCACGTGCCGCTCAATCGCCCGCTTCAGGTGCCGCGCTCCGTACTTTAGGTCCGTCCCTTCTTTCAGCAGAAATTCGCGTGCGGAGGGAGTGACGCGGAACAGGAACCGTCCCTTCGCTGTTTCGAGCACTCGCTGCTGCACCATGCCCAGCTCGATTTCCAGAATCTGCTCCAGTTGTTCGCTCCGCAGCGGATGGAACACGACGGTCTTGTCGATGCGATTCATGAATTCCGGCGCGAACTTCCGCTTCGCTGCTTCCGTGGCGCTCCGCTCCACTTTTTCATCCAGCTTCGGCTTCGCTTCCGCCGGGACTATCGGCGCAAACCCCAGCCCGCCGCTCATCAGTTCGGTGATTTCCCCGCTGCCCAGGTTCGACGTCATGAAAATCATCGTCTGCGACAGATCCACTCTCCGGTTGTCGCCGAGCGTCAGCGTCGCCTTGTCGAGAATGCCCAGCAGCAACTGCCACAGCGCATCGCTCGCCTTCTCGATTTCGTCGAACAGCAGAAAGGAGATTTTCAGCTTTTCCGTGTGATATTGCGCAAGCGCTTCCTGCGTGATCAGCGGGTGCGTCTCGCGGTGCCCCAGATAGCCAGGCGGCGAGCCGATCAGTTTCGCGATTTCGTGCGAGTGCTGGAACTCCGCGCAGTCCACCTTGATCACCGCGCGCGGATCTCCGAAGAGAACCTCGGCGGTCGCCTCGACGACGCGCGTCTTCCCGGCGCCCGTTGGGCCGAGGAACAGCAGATTGCCCACCGGCCGTCCCGGCGAGTTCAATCCCGCGCGAAACACCTGATACAGGTCGACGACGGCCTGCACCGCCTCGTCCTGTCCCACAATCTTCCTACGCAGACCCGTTTCGAAATCCCGCGATTCGACGCTGCGTTGCGTCGGATCCAACCGTTGCGGACGCGCCCCCATGGCGTTCCCCCTTACCGGAACTTCCTTCCGCCCTCCGCGCTGCTTCCGGTTCGCTCGAATTGATCCAGCTTTACATCGAGCGTCGACCTCAACAGCCGGAGTTGCGTGACCAGTTCCCGGCTTGAATTGGCCCGGTCTGCCAACAAAAGCATTGGCGGCGAAAGACCGGCCAGGTCCAGGTTAAGGTTGCGTAGAGTATGCATCAGCTTCTGTACATACATCGACCGAATATCAAACAGTTCCACCCTACTATTCACCTGCTCCCTTACTTGCGACCAATCCACCTCCAGGAACGGGTGACTCCGCGAAACCTGCCGGACCACATCGTCCGTGATTCGTGGACTTTCTCCCAAGCGCGCCAAATGCAGTTGCCTCACCTTTCCCTGCTTCCGGATGCTGTGTACCAGGTAGTAGGTGTTGCCCTTGCGCCGAACGAACGCCACGGTACCTCCCCGGGCCAAGTGGCCGTAGTGTATGGTCCTTCCACTACACGGTCAATGGTACGATGCACACCGCGCCAAAGGGTTGCGTCGAATTGGTTATTACTCTCGCGGAACATCTGGGCAGGTCGTTTTGGGGTCCTGGGGAGGGTCAGCACCGGCCTTGGCTCGGATGGCAAGACATCTTCCAGCGCAACTCCTTCTGCTCAATTAGACGCCGGAGAGAGCCGCAGAGTTTCTTGCCGCTCGCGAGGCGCGCCCGCGCATGTCACGCGCGGCGTCGCAAAATCCGTTTCGTGCTGCACACCGTCGAAGGAAAGAGGGAAATCATGTCCTGGGATCCGGTCTACAAATTCATCAAGAGAATTCCGCGCGGCCGCGTCACCACCTACGGCGAGGTCGCTCGTGCCGTGAAGCTTTCCGGAGGCGCGCGCGCCGTCGGCTACGCCATGGCCGCCACTCCCTCAGGCCGCGGCATTCCCTGGCATCGCGTCGTCGGCGCGGGAGGCCGCATTCGCGTTCCCGAGCCGCTCTCGATGAAGCAGCGTCGCCTGCTTGAATCCGAAGGCGTTTCCTTCGATGGCGGCGTGATCGACATGAAGCGTTTCGGCTGGCCATCCACCAAGCTCGTGAAAAAGAGCCGCAAAACCCCGCGCCGAAAAGTTTAAATCCCCCGTCCCGCGGCCCCTTCGAGTGTGATAAAAACTTAAGTTGCGCGCGCAATACACGAAGAGGCAGTGTCCTTGAGCAATGCCATCATTGAAGTAGAAGGTCTCTACAAGAATTACGGCTCGGTCGAAGCGGTTCGCGGGGTCAGTTTTTCCGTCCAGCAAGGCGAGGTTTTTGGGCTGCTCGGCCCGAACGGCGCGGGCAAGACGAGCACCGTCGAAATTCTCGAAGGCCTCCGGAATCGCGACCGCGGTACCGCTCTTGTCTGCGGCCTCGACCCCGAGCGCAGCGGCGAGCAATATAAGCAGCGCATCGGCGCCGTGCTGCAATCCACTTCCCTGCCCGACAAGATCCGCGTTGAAGAAGCGCTTCATCTTTTCGCTGCTTTTTACCAAAATCGCGCCGATACGGACCCATTGTTGAAGCGCTTTCAATTGGAAGAGAAGCGAACCGCGTTTTACGGTCATCTCTCCGGCGGACAGAAGCAGCGCCTGGCTCTCGCCATGGCGCTCGTCAATAATCCGCAGGTCGTCTTCCTCGATGAGCCTACCGCCGGCCTCGACCCTCAGGTTCGCCGCGAGATCTACGACATCATCGAAGAGCTCAAGCGCGACAAGAAGACGATTCTGCTCACGACGCACTATATCGAAGAAGCCGAGCGCCTTTGCGATCGCGTGGCCATCGTCGATGCCGGACGCGTCATTGCCACCGGCACGCCGCGCGAACTGAAACAGCGTTCTGCCGGAACCACGCGCATCGAAGTCCGCCTCGCGCGCCCTCTTGCGAATGGCGCGATGTCCCAGCTCGAAGGCGTCGCCGATTGCCGTGTGTTCGACGAGACGTTCGTCCTCCACTCTTCGCGGCCTCCGCGCACCATCGTCGATTTGGTGAAGCGCCTCGAAGCCGAAAATAACGAACTCCAGAGCCTGGAGATGTTTTCCCCGTCGCTCGAAGACGTTTTCATCGAACTGACGGGCCGAAGGCTGCGGGACTGAAAGGGCCTCTTTTTCATGCGCAATACCTGGACGCTGACGAAAATCCGCATTAGGCTCGCGCTTCGCAATCGCGCCTTCTTTTTCTTCAGCCTCGTGATGCCCCTGCTTTTTCTCTTTGGCGCCATCTTCATTTTTGCCAAGGGTTCGACAAGTTGGGTCGGCTATACGCTCGGCGCCATTCTCACTCTCACCGTCATGGGCAGCTTCTGGGGGCTCAGCGTCCAGTTGGTCACTTTCCGCGAGCAGGGCATTCTCCGCCGCTTTCGCCTCGCTCCGGTCGGCGCCGGAGCGATGCTCGCCTCGAGCATTCTTTCCAACTACATCATGACGATCCCGACGATCATCATCGAAATTCTCATCTGCCGCTGGGCGTTCCACATGCAGACGTGGGGAAATCTCTGGGCCTTGCTGATTCTGGTCACCATCGGCTCGGCGGCGTTTTCCTCCTTTGGCCTCATCGTCGCCAGCGTCACCAATACCATGCAGGAAACCCAGATGATCAACAATCTGATCTGGACCGGTTTCCTGTTTCTCTCCGGCGCCACCATCCCGCTCGCGATTTTTCCCACCTGGATCCAGCGCGTCTCCCTCTACATTCCCGCCACATATCTCGCCACCGGCCTTGAATCCGCGGCCACGAATCTTGCGAGTACGGCGGAGGTGTTGACCGATATGACGGCCCTCGCCGTCGGTCTCTACGTCGCTTTCGAAGTTTCCCGCAATCTTTTCCGCTGGGAGCCCGAAGCCAAAGTGTCGCGCAGCGCCAAATGGTGGGCCCTTTCGGCGCTGATCCCTTTCCTGCTGTTCGGCACCTATGAAAATCTCTACGGCAACCGTCTGGCTCGCATTCAAGACAACTTCCGCGTCCTTTCCGAAATCTCTCATTCGATCGAACATAAGTAGTCGATTCTTCGCGTTCCAGAACTCAATATTCTGCATCTAGCTGGCGTCTCGCTTCATCCAAACTTGAGCCCAATGCGGCGCGCGCCCTGACTCTTTTCCTGAAGGGCTCGCCGGCGTGGCGTTTCGCCCGCTTTCGATTCGCTGTAGAATCCGGTCCGCGGCGTCTTTGCCGTCTCGGCGCAGCAGGCAAGAGCCGTGGACGCTTTTCCTATCGCTGAGTAGAACGGCCGGAGGACAGCCATTCTGATTCTCGCAGTCGTTATCGGGCTGATTCTGGTCTTGGGCGTCCTCCTCGAGGCGTTCGAGACCATCATCCTTCCTCGCCGTGTCACCCGCTATTTCCGCATCACGCGGTTCTACTACATCTACACTTGGCGTCCCTGGTGCGCCATCGCCCGCCGCCTGAAAACGCCGAAAGCTCGGGAGACTTTTCTCGGCTACTACGGACCTCTTTCGCTCCTTTTGTTGTTCGTCCTCTGGGCCGCGTCTCTCATCGTCGCTTTTGGCCTTCTCTACTACAGCGCCTCGCGCAGCGACGGCTACCACATCACGCTCAACACCTGCATCTACATGAGCGGGACGAATCTCTTCACTCTCGGCATCGGAGACGTCACACCACACACGGGAATCGAACGAGTTCTTACTGTTACGGAAAGCGGGCTCGGCTTCGGCTTTCTTGCTTTGGTCCTCAGCTATCTGCCTGTCATCTATCAGGCCTTTTCGCGCCGCGAAGTGAATATCGTTCTTCTCGATGCACGCGCCGGCTCGCCGCCCTCTGCCGGAGAGCTCCTCCGCCGCCACGCTGGTCCGGGCGGCAAAGGAGCGCTCCAGAGATTTCTCCTCGATTGCGAGCGCTGGTCCGCGGAGTTGCTCGAAAGCCACGTCTCCTATCCGGTCGTCGCCTACTTCCGCTCGCAGCACAGCAATGAATCCTGGCTTGCCGCTCTTGTCGCCATCCTCGACTCCTGCGCTCTGCTGATTTCCAGCACCGAAGACGAATGCTCGCGCCAAGCGCGCCTCACCTTCGCCATGTGCCGCCACACGGTGGTCGATCTCGCTCAGGTTTTCAGTGCGGCCCCGCGAGTCCTCGGATACGATCGCTTACCACCGGAAGATCTCGCGCGCCTTCGCACTTCTCTTGCCGCTGCGGGCATGTCCCTGCGCGCCACGCCGGAAGTCGGCGAGAAGCTCGCCAAGCTGCGCTCCATGTACGAGCCATACGTTTTCACGCTCGGCGGCTATCTCTTCATGCAGATTCCTCCGGTGATCGTTTCCGCCGAGGTCAGCGAAAACTGGAAAACCAGCGCCTGGGGGCGCATCTCCGGCCTCGCCGTTTCCGCGCCACCGGCTCCGGGCGTCGACGATCACTGAGCGCGCCGCGTGCTGGCAAGGAGTTATCGCTGCCTTTACGGAGTGACACATGTCGAAGCGACTCGAAGCCCTCGAAAAAATGACGCGCGGCGAGCTTCCTGCTCCTCCCATCGCGCGCCTCCTCGGCTTCGATCTCACTTCCATCTGCCGCGGCGAAGCGGTGATTGAAATGGACGCCTCCGAAAAGCACGCCAACCCGATGGGCACGCTGCACGGCGGCGTTCTCTGCGATATCGCCGACGCCGCGATGGGCATGGCCTACGCCTCGACCCTCGCCGACGACGAATCCTTCACCACGCTCGAACTGAAAATTAATTTCCTCCGCCCCGTCTGGAACGAACGTCTCCGCGCCACCGGCCGCGTGGTAAAAGGCGGAAAGACCGTCGGCCTGGTCGAATGCGATGTCACCACGCCTTCCGGCACGCTTGTCGCCCGCGCCACGTCCACCTGCATGACGCTTCGCGGCGACCAGGCGCGCGGCCGCTGACTCGCTTCCCTTCCGCCCGCTGTGGCCGTCCAATTTGGATACTTCGGCCGCGCAACATCCGCGCGCGCCCGGACTTCCACCAATTTCGCGTGTGTTATACTGACTTGCGTAATTGCAATTCTATTCACGCGCTGTCAGCGGTGGAGACGAGCCATGCCCTTCGATAAGACCGAAAAAATCTGGCACAACGGCAAGCTGATCAACTGGGACGACGCCAAGATTCACGTCCTTTCCCACGTCGTCAGCTACGGCTCTGCCGTCTTCGAGGGTCTTCGCGCCTACGAGACCCCGCAAGGCCCGGCGATTTTCCGCAATCGCGAGCACGTGAAGCGCCTGCTCAATTCCGCCGCGATTTACCGCATGGAAGTTCCCTTCGCTCTCGACGAACTGTGCGAAGCGAATCTCGAGCTGGTTCGCGCCAACAAAATGAAATCCTGCTATCTCCGTCCGATCATCCTTCGCGGCTATGGCAGCGGCGGCGTCGATCCCGCCGGCAATCCCATCGAAGTCTATCTCGCTTGTTGGTTCTGGGGACGCTACCTCGGTGAAGAGGCCATGAAATCCGGCGTCGATGTCTGCGTCAGCTCCTGGAACCGCCCCGCGCCGAATACGCTTCCGCAAATGGCCAAAGCCGCGGCGAACTACATGAACTCTCAATTGATCCGCATGGAAGCGGTCGCCAACGGCTATGTGGAAGGCATCGCGCTCGACACCAACGGCTACGTCAGCGAGGGTTCCGGCGAAAATGTTTTCGCCGTCGTCGATGGAACGGTGATCACGCCGCCCGTTTCGAACTCCGCGCTTCAAGGCATCACGCGCGACACGGTCATCACCATCTGCCGCGACTTGGGCATTCCCGTCAGCGAGCAGATTATTCCGCGCGAAATGCTCTATATTGCCGACGAGGTTTTCTTTTCCGGAACCGCTGCCGAAGTCACGCCCATTCGTTCGATCGATCGCATGAAGATCGGCAGCGGCGCCCGCGGCCACGTTACCAGGCGCATCCAGGAGGAGTTTTTCGCGCTCGTTTCCGGCGCCAAGCCCGACCGGCACGGCTGGCTGAGCCACGCCAACGCTCCCGCAGGCGCGGCCGTCACCCGCTAAATCTCTGGTACGCGCAACCTCCGTCTCTCCGGAGGAGCTTTGTTTGCTTGTCATCCCGAAGAGCAAAGCGACGAGGAGCCTGCTTTTTCTTTCCAGTCCAGCGCCGCCCTCACAAATCCTCTCCGCGCTTTGACTCGCCTCCGCGATTCCGCTAAAATCCGCGCGCGCTGAATTTCCTTTTCGCGGCGTTCCGCGGGCCTCTTCGAGGAAGCCTTGTACAAACTGCCTCAAAAACTTGCCGCTGAATTTTTGGGAACGTTCGCCGTGGTTCTCGCGGCTTGCGGCTCGATTTGCGCGAACCAGTATCTGCACGCGGGCGGCGCGCCCGGCTTCGGGGTTCTCGGCGAGGCGCTGGCCGAGGGTCTCGCCTACGCCCTGCTCTTCGCCGCGCTCTCGCATGTCTCCGGCGCGCATTTCAATCCGTCCATTTCCATCGGCCTTTGGGTGACGAAGCGCCTTTCCACGTTCGAAACGATTTTTTACTGCCTTGCCCAGCTGCTCGGCGCTCTCGCCGCCGCCTATTTCCTTGCCGCCGTGCTGCCTGAATCCGACTGGCGTCCCGTAGGACTCGGCGTGACGAACCTGGCCACCGATTTCACGCGCTTGCACGGCATGATGCTCGAAGCACTTCTCACTTTTTTCCTCGTCTTCATCTTTTTCGCCGCCAGCATTGATCAGCGCAGCGCCGCTTCCCGCGCTGGAGGTTTCGCCGTCGGCCTCACGGTCACGCTCGGCGTTCTCATCGGCGGTCCTTTCACCGGCGCGTCCATGAATCCCGCGCGGACCTTCGGCCCCGCGCTCGCCGCCAATCAGTGGACCAATCACGGCGTTTACTGGGCTGGGCCGTTGTTCGGAGGCATCCTCGCCGGGGTCCTTTACGAGCGGCTCTTCCTCCGCGACCAGCCCTCCGCCTGAATCCTGTCCTTCCGTACAGGTTGCCGCGAAGGAAACCCCCGCGCGCGCCTTCGTTGTTCGCCTTCCATGCGCGTGCTAGTTTCGATTCGAGCTTCTCTGCGGGGAGAATTTCTCTACCATGGCCATTGCAATCGACGATCTGCTCCGGCGCGCCGTTGAAAACAAGGCGTCCGACCTCCATCTCAAAGTCGGCAATCATCCTTACCTCCGTGTCGACGGCATCCTGAATCCCGTCACCGACGTGCCGCGCATCACGCCGGAAGAAATGCTCTCGATGGCCTTCAGCATGATGACCAACCGCCAGAAGCAGAAATTCAAGGAGACCGCCGAACTGGACATGGCGTACGGCGTCGCCGGCCTCGGCCGCTTCCGCGTCAACGTCTTCCAGCAGCGCGGCAACGTCGGCATGGTCCTCCGCGTGATTCCCACGAAAATTCGCACCATTGAAGAATTGGAATTGCCCCGCATCCTTGCGCAAGTTTGCGAGGAGCAGCGCGGCCTGATCCTCACCACCGGGACAACCGGTTCGGGAAAATCCACCACGCTCGCCGCGATGATCGACCGCATCAATTCCCTGCGCGCCGAGCACATCATCACCATCGAAGACCCGATCGAATATCTGCATCGCGACAAGAAGGGCTTCATCAACCAGCGCGAAGTCGAAGTTGACACGGCATCGTTTTCGACCGCGTTGCGCGCCGCCCTTCGCCAGGACCCGGACGTGGTCCTGGTCGGCGAAATGCGCGACCTTGAGACCATTTCCACGGCGCTGCTCGCCGCGGAAACGGGCCACCTGGTCCTTTCGACCCTGCACACCCTCGACGCCACGGAAACCATCCAGCGCATCATTGCCGTGTTTCCGCCGCCCGAGCAGAAACAGATCCGCTTGCAGCTTGCTTCGACGCTCAAGGCTGTCATCAGCCAGCGCCTGGTCCGCAAAAGCGACGGCGCCGGGCGAGTGCCCGCCGTCGAAGTGATGGTCACCACAGGCTTCATCCGCGATTGCATCATCAACCCCGACAAAACGCGCCAGATCCGCGACGCCATCGCCGCCGGCACCAGCCAGTACGGCATGCAGACGTTCGATCAGTCGCTCTTCGACCTCTACTCGCGCAACCTGATTTCGCTGGAAGAAGCGCTGATGCGCGCGTCGAATCCGGACGATTTCCGGCTGCGCGTCCAGGGCATCCGCTCGTCCGCCGACGCCGCGCGCGAGGAGATGGAACGCGCCATGACCGAATTCGAAAGTACCGGCGGCCGGCGCTAGACGCCGCTTTGCCTTTCTTTGCCTCTCCTACCGCAAACGATGTTCCCATTCGCTTGCTTCCCTTCTCTGCTGCTTCTATCCTCGACTCATGCGCTCGCGGTCCGCACCCCACAAACTCGACTCCGAAGATGAGATCTACAACGCCGCGCTGCGCGCCTTGATGCGCCGCGCGCATTCGATCCACGAAATGAAGGAATATCTGGCGCGGCGTGCAGAAGACAAAGAGGTCGTCGGCGCCGTGATTGCGCGTTTGCGCGAGCGCAACTATCTCGACGACGCGAAATTCGCGCGCGACTACGCGCGGCAGCACGCACAGGCGCGCCGCCAGGGACGCTTCCGCATCGCCCGCGAACTCCGGGCGCGCGGCGTTCCCGACGTGCACATTGATGCGGCCATCGAGTCTGCGTTTGCCGAAACGAACGAAGCCGAGTCCGTCCGCGCGCGCATCCGCCGGAAGCTCGCTCATGCGCGCGGCCCGCTCGACGAGCGCAAAATCGCCTCGCTCTACCGCAGCTTGCTCGCCGCCGGATTTTCCTCCGACGTGATTCGCGCGGAGATTCGCACCGCCACCCGGGCAGAAGTTGCCGAAATTCCCGAATTGGAACCCCCCGAGGCGTAGACATTTTCTCCCACGCAGGCGAAAGGGCGCACCCCCGCAAAATGTTGCGAACCGAACGGAGCTCGATCGTTTGTTTTGTTGCAGTTACGCCAAATCCGGTTTTTACGTGTGTTGCGAACCGGAAGGGGTGGAAGATGGCCTGATTTTGGGGAGAGAGACGAAACGGAGCTAGGCGCGTGATGGCCCAGCGATGGGATTCAGAACGCAGCACGGGGAATGCGTTTTTGCTCCTATCACAGACGATGGCGCTCGGTGAATCATCCCAAGAACCCTAACACAGGAAAGTTGCGCCTTGATGAACGAGACGGGAGGCACAGAGTCTGGTGAAGCGCGTCGCGATTCTGCGATAATGAAATAAAGTGCGAACATGCAGCGCATGAAAATCTTAATGGGGACAAGCCTTTGACCGGCAACGAGATCCGCGAGCGATTTTTGAAATTTTTCGAGGAGCGCGGACACAGGCGCGTGCGCAGCTCATCGCTTGTCCCAGCGAACGATCCCACGCTGCTGTTCACCAACGCCGGGATGAACCAGTTCAAAGACGTTTTTCTCGGCCTCGAACAGCGCGACTACAAACGCGCGACGACCTGCCAGAAATGCGTGCGCGCCGGCGGAAAGCACAACGACCTTGAAAACGTCGGGTTCACGAACCGGCACCACACGTTTTTCGAGATGCTCGGAAATTTTTCTTTCGGTGATTATTTCAAGAAAGACGCGATTGCCTACGCGTGGGAACTGATTACTTCGAAGCAGTGGTTTGGCCTGCCGGTCGAGAAGCTGTATTTCACCGTGTTTGGCGGCGCGAAAATGGGCGGTACGGATTTGTTGCCCGACGATGAGGCTGCATCGCTATGGGTCGAGACGGGCGCGCCGAAAGACCGCGTTTTCGAAATTCCGGGGCTCAAAGAAAATTTCTGGCAGATGGGCGATACGGGTCCTTGCGGTCCTTGCAGTGAGATTTTCTACGATATGGGCGTCGCCGCCTCGGAGGCGGGCCATACCGATTGCAAGTTCCCCTGCGATTGCGGCCGCTACGTCGAAATCTGGAATCTGGTGTTCATGCAGTTCAACCGCGACGCCAATGGCGCGCTGAATCCCCTGCCGAAGCCGAGCGTCGACACGGGGATGGGCCTTGAACGCGTCGCCGCCGTACTCCAGGGCGTTATATCGAATTACGACACAGACCTTTTCACACCTCTGATCAACAAAGCTGGATGGCTGGTACGTGCGCCCGAAGATCATGAAGCATTTAGACCGTCATTTCGAATTATCGCTGACCATGCCCGCGCAGCCACTTTCCTCATTTCTGATGGTGTGATTCCATCGAATGAAGGCCGCGGATATGTTTTGCGAAAAATTATTCGCCGTGCACTCAGGCACGCAATGACCCTCGATGCGCAGTACCCGTTCCTATCCAAAATGTCTAGCACGGTTCGAGATGAAATGGGCGATGCGTATCCTGAATTGGTAGGGCACGGTGGTCGGATCGACCGAATACTTGACGCAGAGGAAGCACGATTCGGAAGGACAATACAGGTCGGGTTGAAGAAACTAGACGAGGACCTTCGCCAAATTCTTAGTCTTCCGAAAGATGGTCCCGACGCCGCTGACCATTACATTGCTGAGCAACGGGAGACCGGACGAATTATCACCCGTCATTTCCCAGGCGATAAGGCCTTTCGCCTCTATGACACGTTTGGACTACCTCGCGACTTTATCGACGATGTAACGCTCGACGCGGGATTCTTAGTTGACTGGGATGGATTCGACCGCGCAATGGAGGAGCAGAGGACGCGGGCGAAAGCATCGTGGAAGGGCGCGCACAAGGAAGCGGCAAACCCGGTCTATACCAAGCTGGCGGAGCTTTATAAGACGGAGCCGGATTTTTATTTTGGGACGAAGACGCGCGACGCGAAGATTGAAGCGATCGTTACGAAGGACGGCAAAGTCAACGAACTAAAAAAGGGGCAGGAAGCGGAAATCGTTCTCGACC
>Ga0335072_10000621_pt1 | contig 65456 bp, 60 predicted proteins | sample Lox_Sample_21_FD_206725 | JGI IMG/M metagenome (GOLD analysis project Ga0335072, IMG submission 206725) | Soil microbial communities from Loxahatchee National Wildlife Refuge, Florida, United States - Lox_Sample_2.1 | ecosystem: Environmental > Terrestrial > Soil > Wetlands | place: USA...
GTGCCTCAATTCCAGCTCAATTGCCAGAGGAGAGCGATGAGGAATGGTTTGATTGCGAGTAAGGCAGAAATCAGGCAGAAATCAGGCATCAAGGGGGAGGGCAAGACTTTAAAATCGCACCTCCGTATTGGGCATCTCAATCAACTGCTCCGGTTTCGCCCACATGGAACCACCGGAATTTACCATAGAATGGTAGTGGAGCGTTTGATTTACAACTTTGGATGACGCGCAAGTCAAATCCATTTCGTCGTTTGGCTCAACCATTCGACCAGGAAGTATCTATCCAGCTTGCAGTTGGCCAACATGCAGCCAAGCCCCCACCCACGGATATGAAAATGTCGAGTATGGGAGAAAATTCTCTCGAACCGTGGGCGGCATACCATGTGGGCGCAAGGCAGAAGCCGTTTGCTGGCTTCCATCGCAAGCGGAGCCGTGGTTGTCACTAGGCCTCGGTCCAGTTGGAGACAGGAAATGCATGCACAACGGGCAGGGTGTTGTCAATGGCTACTGGCTACTCTTCTCAACGAGCATATAGTACGACAAGCAAATTGAACTGTACTCCAAAACTCTAGTCGGGACGGCACTCTCTCACGAAGCTTTGCGCTACGCCTCCTCGTGACGTTTAACAAGACAAGTACTGATGCACAGCAGCCGTCACAATGTCAAACGAACCTGTTACAACAACAAATCTACCAATGTCCGCCACAAACTCTAGTTCTGTACTACGAGAAGGACGGACGATTGCAGTTGGCATTGGGATGCGGTGTTTCCGCGCGGACATCTCACAAGCATGGTGACGGGGGTCAAAACACCCTCTTCCCTCCACAGCGCATTAGCAAGTTTCTGAAAAAAAGGTTCATCATGGTGGGTTACTTCTGTTTGATCGGAATATAGGTTTGGCCCAAACGCGCTGGTCAAGAGTGTATACCTCGTAACCCGAGGGTTGCCTTCTCGGTTTAGCAACATCACCTTGAGCCAGCAATCCTTTAACGCACCATATCATTGCAATGACCAAAAGTCTTTATCGGGCCGCTCATCCCTCCAGCAGTATCATTTGTTGAAGTAGAACGCAACGCCTCCCAATGCCAACCCACCCGCAATGACCGTCGCGCTTGTTGCGGTGGAAAAAGTCCCTCATATCCGTGAACAGTAACATGTCTATCCATTAGAATACACTGACCTTCTCGCTTCACTTAGCAACAGCGGCGTTGAGCACTTGTGTCCGGAAGAAACCCCCCTTCGTACGTTCGATGACTTGCTGGTAAACGCTGACTGGCGGGTGGTTCATGATGACGGTGCCCTCCTTGTAGTCGATCTTGGCGTCCACTCTTGTGTCTCTGATCAAATTGACGATCCATTTCTCGCCCTCATCTTTGTTTAGCCCGAGACGTGATGAAAGATCTCTATAGCAATTGTGAGTCGGTAGACTATTGACTGTTGTATCTTGATTAGTGTTCCATGAGAGTTGCTTTGCAGCAGACTCATCGAATGACGGTTGGGAAAGGCGAGAAACAGCATACTCGATGTCTATCCGCGCGTGAATTTTGCAGTAAGTCTCACTAATCAGCAAACGTGCAGATGAAAGGAATGTCTCGCTCAATGAGCCGAGGAAGAAATCACGTTTCAGGATTTCCTCGGCCAGTTCAAGCTTCTTCCGTGACTCTTCAAAGTCAAAGTCCACGTACAGAGCGCGGACGAAGTCGGTTAGTGGATCTGAATACTCATAGCCTTCTTGCTTGACGATACGGATGAGGTCTTTTAGCTGCTTTTGATAGGCATTGCTATTTCTACTTCGTTGACGGTTCGTGATGACGGCGGCAGTAAGATAGCGTAGGATCCAAGGGCAGAGTGTCTGGATGGTATTGATGTAGGTTGGTGAGAAGAACAGCTCGGTAATGGTATCGCGAGCGGAGTCGTAGTTGAAGAAAGGGAAAAGAGACCAGTGGATTAACCATGTGCGATGCTGGAGTTGTGCGAGGGCATTGTTGAATAACCGAGTGTCGATGTTCTCTTTGACTTTCTGGATTTCTTCCATTGCTGAATCCCATTCCGTACTCAGAATTTCGGAGGCCAATTTGCCCCAGGTTGCCGATGCTAATTTGTCGTTGTCGGTGCTGAGGACGCGGAACTGGTATAGTAGTACTGCGGCATCTTGATATGCACCGCAACTGTATTGGAATTGGCCGTAGTCGTAGAGAGCGTTGACCATGTCTAGTGTGACACCATGGCTTTCCTTCAGGTAGTTCAAGTTGGCGATCTTATCGTTGCGCAGATTGTTGATAACGTCCTGATCTCCGAGGAGGCTGCGAAGTTTTTCTGTCTCATCTTCGAGTCTCTCCCGTTTCTCAAGGACTTTCTCTCGCTTCTCTTCATAATCTTTGGGTCGCTCTGAGAGGCCACGGAGTTGAGTGTCGAGATCTGCAACATAGTCTGTCATGTTTGTCTCCTTGAGAAGCTCAAATTTCATCTTTGCAACTTCAAGGGACTCGTCCATATCGTTTAGTAGAGGGAAGATGAGGTGGCGATCGAGGTATGGGAGCATCTTCGGGAGATAGTCATATTGTTCAGCGTCTGGGGTACCGTTAACACCGTCCGCCATGATTGTTGAAGAGTGCTAAGTAGCGGTTCTGTGTATTAGCAGAATAAAAGTATGGCAAAGTCCAAGACTGCTGATTTCTACGGCTTTCCGAAGCCGAAGCGTTTGGCTGATTGAAGTGGAAGTGCGGTGGGTTGTGCGGAAAAACTTCGCTTAAAATTTTTGGACTTCAGGTCGCGACGTATTGGAACATGGAAGCTTCTGCTTAAATCCCGCTGATACTCTTTCGACGCGACAGAAGCGCCTTTCGTACAATCTCAATCGCAAGCGGCTGTCCGCTGTTTCTACAATGGGATCACGAGCTCCGATTCTATTGTTTCTGCGACCGTTGGGTCCGCCGCGACCAAGCACAGTTCGACAATTCTTGCGCTACTTGACATCTGCGCATCTCCAATCAAAGAGTATGAAAAGCACGAATTCCATTCTCCGGAGTTGACAGTGACGAACTGGCGAACTAACGAATCTTCAAGATGACACACTGTCCGGCGTAACATCTGTTACGTCGCCTTCGTCAACTCAAAGCTCTCCTTCAAGCTCAACAGACGACAATGCCAATCGATCTACCGATCGACCAAAACGACAGAGACCTGCAATTCCAACTCTCACAGTACCTCCTGCACCTCCACCGAAAAGAATCCAAGCCGGATATGCTCGCGAAACAAAGGCGAAACTTCTGCGCAAGCCCAACCACACTCCTCCCTCCGCGAAGCCGCAGCTTACCAAGAAGAACCGCACAGCGACACCTCCACCCATTAAGCTTCCACCTACTGCAGCATCCGAGCTGACGGAAACCGCTTCGGATATTGCGAACCTGCCATACTACATCCAACGCGTCCGCCCATCCGGCCAGCTGCCCATCTACCACGACCTCAAGGCCGGCAAGACGTTGAGGCAGACGCGGATTCGGAAGATCTTCGGCGATGCGCGTGCGCTGAGAAACGAGCTGAAGGAGTTTTTGGGCATCGAGAAGGATAAGGATTGCGCTGTGAACTCCGTGACGGGCCATATTGTGCTCAAGGGTCATTGGAGGAGCGAAGTCGATCGGTTCCTGGTTGCCAAGGGATTTTGACGGGTTTGTACATAGACTTGGATATTTAGGCGCATGAATGCTCTCCTAGCGGTGGACTGGTAAGACCGATTGTATCATCATATGTAGGAAGTAGTCACCACAAACGTCTGCCGGCGAGCGTTGTCGATAATCAAGAGATACTACTCACGATTTTGCTATTCTGCAACTGTAAGTCACTGCTTCAAGCACTCACGACGAAATATGTATGAAGCGGAATCATCTTCATTCGCTTTCTACCTGTCATATCGTGAGAAAGAATAATAACAAAGGATTCCGGATATTCACACCGCAAACTCCAGTGCGGGATCTTCCACTCCTTCCCATCCCATCAAAGCCATATGCAAGTCAAGTTCAAGTTCCCTTTTTTTTTTTACCGCACCACGCGCAGAAAGCCAAATATATAGATAGGTTCTGTACAGCTCCGACACACACGCATGCCCCAAAAACGACCGATCATCCCAAAGCAAAAGCCAAAGCAATCCCGCGGCCCAATCCGAAAAAAAGAAAAGCAAAAAGAAGAGCAGAGCGGCCCTTCCACACGCAGCCACCCTCCCGCACACCATGCCATGCACGGCCGCATCTCTCGCGCCTCACTCACCGAGCCTCGCCAGCGCCAGCATCTCGCGGACGACATTCCCGTCCGCATCATCTGTGAGCAGCGCGCCGATAATAGCGTGCTCCTGGGGGAGGGCCTCGCCTAGCGCGCCCATCCAGGCGCGGGCGCGCCGCCAATCCTCATCATCCTCCGCCTCCGCCTTATCGCTATCGTCCTCGCCGCCGAAGGCCTCCGGCGCAGCAGGGCGCACGGGCGGCGCGGCGCCGCCGTCGTCCTCGCCGTTGGCCAACGCGCGCGCCGCGTCCTTGGGGTCGGCGGCACCGTCGCGCGCGGCGCGACACAGCCGGCGGAGGACGTCGAAGCCGCGGCGCACGACCATCTCGAAGGCGAGGTCGTCGCGGGGGGGGCCAGGCGGCGGCTGGGCGGGGCTGGCGAAGGGCGGGCGAGCGGGCGGCAGCGGCGGCGGCGCGCGCACGCCGTTGGGCGCGGCGGCCGCGGCCCCCCCGCTCTTGTTCGCCATGCTCAGCACGCTGAGCAGCCGCAGCAGCGACGGCGCCCAGCCGTCCGCCGCCGTCACCCACGCCTGAGCCAGCCCCGCCTCCGCCGCCGGCCCCAGCGACAGCAATATGTCCGCTGCCAGCATGCCCTGCGTCAGCGGCGCCTTGCGCGCCTCCGCCACGCGCAGCTCGCGCGCTCCGGGCTTATACGCTGCTGCAGTCCGGTCTGGGATGATGGCCACCGCCAGCGCGAATGTCCGTGTGAGCAGCGCGTACTGCATGTGCGGCGGCTGGCGCGCGGCTGCCGGCGATGGCAGGTTGTCCGTGAACAGGTGCTTGTAGTGCGTCTTGTTCGGGTCGTCGCGCGCCAGCAGCTTCGCCAGGCTGTCGATCGCCGGCGGGTAGTAGCGGTGCACGCGCGGGTCGTAGAAGGTGAAGCGCACGATTTTGGATGATGTCGGCGGCGGTGATGGCGCGAATGTCAGCAGGAAGTGGAGGATGTTGAGCGCGTCGTCACGTGACGGGAGTGAGATTTTGTCGGAAACATTGGAAAGGAAGGTGACGAGGTCTTTCATGAAATCTTGGGTGTTGTTATGCGTGCGCAGGAACATGGAGCGGGTGCCCAGCAAACGTAACGTGTTCGAGATGAGCTTGACGACGGGAGTACCAGCAAGCACGGCTTGGTTCTTATCCATGAAAGAGAAGTTGCGCAGGATGGTTGTGATGGCGACGAGGCGCTCCGCAGCGCGGTCAAGGTTGTACTCCAAGCTGCCAGCTTCGGCAATGTTCTGAAGTCTGTGAATTTCAATCTTGGCTTCTTGAACAACATGCTCGTAGCTGTGGAGACAGACGCTTTCCGATACTTGACGTGCGTGCAATTGCAACAACTCCACCTGAGATTCAGCACAATCCAGTATGATGTCAAGTAGATCCTCGGCCAACCCGAGCTCGATGATGACGTTTGGATGAAAAGAAAGCTTGACCAGGTTGTCCAGAGCGTACCGCACTTCAGCGTGGATTCCCGACTGGAGACTCATGCTCAGCGCCCGTAAATCGATTAGACCCATTTCCGCAACTTCTGGGACGACGGGTTTGTGGAGCGCGATCTTCTCACCGAGGCTACTCGTTTGCTCGACGGCTACACCTCCCCAGAAATCGAGCCTGCTGACATTAGGCTTGTAATTTGTTGATGGCTCCGGAGGTTCCTCCTTCTCGGGTGGTACCGTGGTCATCGAAATGCCGTTCACTGATTTCACGGCGGCTGGAGGTTCTGGTTTCACACTTGGAACAGGAGACGGTGTTGGAAAGCCAGGCTGCTGGCCGGCAGGTGATGCATCGACATGTCTGCTCGCACTCTTCCGCTGTTGATTGAGAAGATGTTGCTTGCCAGAAAGATCCAAATCTGACGTGGGAGTGGAGAAACCGTTCGCGGTTGGGAGCTGAGCGTTGTTCTGCGCAGGCGTTGTAGGCATTTGGCTCTGCTGCATCCGTTGTTGCAATTGCATGTACTGTTGTTGGAGTGGGTTTGGCTGAGGTGCCTGTGGCATAGCTTTGGCTGGCGAAGGTTGTTGTGGGCCCGACATGCCACCTAGTTGCTGCTGCATACCGTCCATTTTCGCTTTTTCGGCCTGCCGTTGTTGGAAGTAAGCCGTCTCCCAGAGTCCCAGGTTGCGCTCAAACACGCCTCGTATTTCCAAGCCTGCTTGCTGCCATTGCGGCTCGGCGAAGCCAAAGAAGCGAGCAATCGACGGCCATTGATTCTTCAGCGTCATGCCTTTGGAGCCATTAAGACGTACGACATACTGAAACAGCATGAACAGATTAATGGGTCGGCCGAGCACCATCGGATTAGGTTCGAACGGTCGGCCGGATTGCTGCATGAACAGGCCAACTTTTTGGATGAATGCCTGGGCCTGATGTTGTTGCTGCTGAGCGTTGGCGGCCGTGGCGCTGGGTCTCGTCGGCGTGGCCATGTTCGGATGTTGGCCACCGGGCACCATTTGATTCATAGCGGCGGCGGCTTGCATACGCTGTTGAACGGCGAAGTTGTTTTGCATGATGGCCTGTTGCATACGTTGTTGATACTGCCGTTGCGTCTGCGCCTGCTGCGCGGCCAGATTCGGAGGTAGCGCGACCTGCTGAGGGAAAGCTCCTGCCATGGCGGCCGAGGCCATGTTTGGATTCATGGCCATGTTCGGGTTGAAGCCTTGAGCCAAGGCGCCGCCGGCCATCATGTTCATGTTACCCATCTGACCTCCCATGCCAACGGCAGGCTGCGCCATGCCGGCCATGGTGAACTGGTTGCTTTGCGGCGTGTTGACGCGTCCGGTCGGGTCTGGCGGTGGCGACATCGACATGCCTTGCGGCTGCGGGAAGGCAGGATTGGGCGACACTCGCTGCTGGGTGGGAGGACGGTACTGCTGGTTGGAGAGAGTGGGCGAAGGGGTGGGATTCGATGATCCGCCGTGTTGCAGGTGCTGGAAAGGAGTTGGAGCTTGCAAGCCTTGAGCCACGCCTTGACCACCGGCAAAGCCAGCAGGATACGGCATCTGCTGAGGAGTTTGCGATCGCGACAGACTCGGATTGCCGGGAGGTTGTCGCGGCGATGCGCTTACTCCTCCGTCGTCGCTGGGACGCGGCCGCTTGGACGGCACGACGGGATTGACCTGGTACGCATACTGCTGCGGAGTCTGAGCGCGCTGCGTCTGGCCGAACTGGGCGTTCTGGTAGGGGAGGGAAGTTGCGTTGAACATGCCCTGGTTGTCGAAGATGTTTGGGTTGGCGGTCGCGTCGGGGAAGCCATTAGCGGAGAGAGCGTCGGTGGAGGGCCATCCGTTCATGGTTCCAGTTCATTCATCAAAAGTCATCACTCATGCAGCTAACGGCGGCGACACGGGTTGGGATCGGGATGCGACGGACGCTGGGCGTGTGTGAGTGGTGGTGTGCGATGAGGAGCGGGTTGCGGAGAGCTGAGAGTGCTGGGCGTGTGGAGCGGGTGCGTGTGGGCGGCGGGTGGCAGGCGACCGGTGGGTGACGCGCGCGCGAAACAGAGGAGACAGCGAGGGAACCACGGGCTTAGCGGCCAAAAACGACGCAGCCGTGACAAAAAGCGCGGAAATGGGTTTGGGCTTACCGGCAGGGGCGGAGAGGAGAGGAGAGGAGCGCGGTAAGGTCACTCGTACCTGGCTGCGGACAATCGGAGCGGCTGGAAGCAAAAATCCTGATCCTGAAGTTTGGCAGAGAAGAAGAAACGGAGGTCGATGACTAAGCCCGTTGCGGTCTGAGGCTCGCTCCGTCCTCAGGCTGAGGTTAGCCAGCCTCAGGCCTCAGGCCGCCGCCGCCGCTCCTCTCTGCCTGCCGCATCGTCACCAAATGAAGCGTCGACGAGCCGGCAAAGAAGGCGCGGAAAGGAGGGATGAAAAAGAGAAAGGATCGGTCAGTCATCCACCCTCTCCTTTCACACTTTTATCTCCACATCCGAGCGTAATTCAGACCAGCCGGAACGTGATGTGTCTCTTTGCCGCTAGCCCGCTTTCGTCGGCCTTCCAAGGTGCTTTTGAGCCATCGGTGCGAAATAGCGGGTGCTGGTCGTGCGTAATCCCTTCCCTTACAGCGTTGAACAATCAAAATAATTGTCATTCTTTGATTGCCAAATAATTAACTACCAGAGCCATTCCCTCGAATTTCCCGTCTAGCTTGTCTCGTGCTCTGTGGGCACCGCCTCTTCCCTGTGCTGGCTTTACGCTGCATGCTTTCAGTACCACCACCTACATCACACTCCTCCGGACCCGCCCAGCTCTGACTTTCCGCTCTGTCCCGCAAGCCCCATTCCATCGTCTTTGTCTTTTCTCCGCTCTCACTGGCAGGAAAAAAAAGAAACCCGGTTCAGCTGGGCTCATTGGTGCTGCTAGTTTTGCCTGCGTCTCGCTCGCTTCCGTGGCTAGAGTACCCTCGTCCCTTTGGCTCGCTAGTGACTACCTACCGTATCGCTCAAATGCCCGAATGCACTCGCTATGCATATCAAATGGCTCCACATTCGCTCTCTGCCAAGCATGAATGCACTCCAGCTGAACACCATGACCTTTCTATACGTTGTTCCTTCGTTTCATCGCCGACTCGGCATAACCCATCCCCGCTCCTGCACTTAATAGCTGCCCAAGTATTATTACATAGCGGGCCGGGCCTGGTTTCGTGTCGTCTGCGGCCCGGCCTCTCCCTTTCACGCAAGCAGCGTCCATCACAAGCCCTCGATTCCATTTTTACACGGCGAGAGCCCCGCCGACATGCTCGTACTCGTTTTCCCATGGGGCGAAATCATGCTCGCTGCCGGCGCTGCTTCGCAAATGCTCCGCTGTGACTGTCCCGAATAGCTGGCATGCAGCCGTTCGCGGTTGGAGTGGACGCCGACTAGATGCAAGGTCGACAGCACCGCACGCCCGTTCTCGCGCCCGCCGACAGCAAAGCGAAACACTGCCTATGTTTTCTGCTGCCAAACTCTCGGCCCTTGAATCCCAGCGGCTTCATTTGCTCGTTTTGAGGGTGGGAGTTCGCGCGACTTGCGGCAACAAGCGAGCATCGAAGAGAAGCGAAATGCTCGAAGCCAATGGACAGGCCGGTGTGATGCATAATCCGGGAACCTAATGCAGCTCATACCACAAACTCGTAAGAGGGTCGTCAGACTCGCTATTGAGAAAGCTTGAGTGATGGCATCCAATTTTGCGTCTATTCGTCCAATGCCCGATCTGTAAATATCTCACGCGTGACGCTCATTTCTCTCACTTTCTGTTTGCGGGTCCGTAAGCGGAAGCCCTTCGCGTGCGCGACAATGTGGTTGGCCATCGGTGCCGATCTCCTGCGCAGTGAAATTGAGCGGGTGTCACCTTCGAGCATAAAAAATAGTGGAGTTTGAAGTCGGTGAAAGGCGCGGCGCCGTGTGGATCGACCCCGGCTCAATGTCGGCGACCTGCCAGTCGGGAAGCGGGGAGGTTTTTGGGAACTGCACGTCTCAGCCTTTTGGAGACGGCACGTCTGTTTGGACATCAAGTGTCACCATTGCATTCTAAACCGTACGAGCAGCATCGAACTGCTCATGCTGGACATTGATCGAGGTGTTGGGGTTAATTCACACAATCTTACTTGCGCCATCATCCCGTCATTCATTCCATTGCTAAATTCAGCCTCGCTTGCAAGCTTCATTTACGCCCAAATTGTATCAGTCTAGAAATGCTCCCAATCATACCGCTTTCTTTTTGATCCAAGGTGATCCAAAGTGATACATGCTTCAAAAGTTTGTTACAAGAAGTGAAGAATACCAAAACACTCCACGATCGTGATGATGCTGCCATGTAAGCCTTGTGATTGAGTGAAAGTTCATGAAGCCAGCTGGTTGAGAGCCCAGTTAAGCATTCGTCGTGCGTCTAGCTCCTCATTGGCCGCCTGTGAACGGGACTGAAAGGTCACGATGGTGATCATCGACCTGTAGACGGTGTATCTGCCAGTTGTTAGCATAAACCATTCTCGTACGGGCAATGACCAGACTAACAGCATTTGTCTTGTCCGTTCGCTTGTGTCACACGATGCTATTGTGCCATAGCCTTGCCAGAAAGCCGTACTGGCATCAGCAAAGCACCAAGCGAGTCGTGGATCACCCCAGACCACATGTGAAAACCCTAACAGGCCGGAGATTTGCTTCGTTTGCTCGTTGATGAGAACGTTTCGTGATATTCCCGCCTGTAGCGGAACAAGCTGAGGTTCTGTGATCGCGTCCAGGCTGCTGGCTTGAGCTGACGTGTAGTAGCGTATGCTGTCGTATGGCAAACTGACGAGTAGATCTTCACAGTCTCGCAATACCGATTCAATTAGCGAAAGAAAGGCTTCTCGCCAGGTAGAGTGACCGGAGCCGGAATAGACTCGATAGACGGTTCCGAAAGTGTTATTTCGTATTGATGACATTGAACGAATGTGAGATCCTAAAGTTCGATCGATGTTTTCTCGTTCGGTGACCGAAAGCTGCGATTCGAGCGATGATAATGCTCGTCCGGGTAGGTAACTTCGTAACAAGTACGGTATATGTATGGCATTCCGGTTGGATGTGTCGCTTGAAATCCTCTGTGGGATTGGAACCTGTGAGCTGGCGCGAATGAGATCGAGCACGCGACCTTCGGTTTCGATGGCTTTTGCTTCATGTCGAAGGGTCGTGGTGTCTCTCGACGGAGGACATTTCAAGACGTAGGCATAACCGGCCATGCAATGCAGAAGATAGATACGGTGCAGATGACCACGGAGACGTTCTGCATCCCGTAGAGGTATCTTGTTGCCATCGTAGATATTTCTCAACAGACGTTCAAAGGTTCGGATTTCCGCCGAAGCCAAAGGAGAAGTCCGGATGGGTGGTAGAGCGTAACTCATGACTAAAGAAGAAGACATGTTTCCTTCGAGGCTCACCAAGTGCATCTTGGACATATGAAATAGTAACCGGACTAGGGGAAGGGATCAATCAAAAGGAAAACCTCGAACAAGACGCTCTGATTAGCTGGCTGGAGTGGCTTGCCGAATCAAGTCTGACACGGGAATGTTCCGCGAGGATTATGGTGAAGGCATGCTCGGTCAACAACGCAGCCGAAAGCGAATCTGGGGCACTGTCAAGTTTCAGATGTAGTGGATGAGGCGTCGGGGTTGTCGAAGGACGAAGCTTCATTATTTGTTTGGCAAGCTGGGCGACTTGGGCTTGACATGTAGAGGATCGCCTTTGACAAGACGGACGCGAGACCCTGTGGCGGATGGCGGAAGTCGGTCGAGGTTGGTTTCAATTTGCATGGGGATGGTTTGCACCAGAGCACCCGACAATGCCATCCAAACAGGATGCGAGAACACGAAGCGAGTAATAAAATCATGACGCAGCCACTCGCTTGGTGGGCGGTCGGTGCAGTCGGTGCAGTCGGTGCAGGCGCGCGAGTGGGAAAGGCCCTGGACCGCGACTGGGGACGCACAATAAATCAAATCATTTTGGAGCAGTAGGGCAGAGCGACGAGCAAGCTGGAGGAGAGTAAGCGGCTTCGCCTTTTTCTTCTTGATGGAGTATGGTGTTGGTTGGCAGCCTCTCGCGTCACCACCGAACCAAAGCGTGCGGTGCAGGCAAAAAGAAGCAGGGTCGCTTCTCCCGGCTAGCTGGGGCCCTTCGAGAAAGCGGACGGGGTACAGGGCCTGCGTCCGTGGGGTAATTAACTTACGATCCCCTGCCCACCCTGCTATCCACAGTGGCCCGCTGCTTACTGGCCACTGGCCACTGGCTACTGGCGGCCGGGCTGCTGTCGCTCATCTCTGGCCGCTGGCTGTGGGCCTGGCAAGCTCCGTAATATAGCCATGCTAATAGCTACTACTTATCTAACCGCTAGCCTTACGACGGATGTCACCCTAGAATGAGACCTCTCGTAGAAAGCCAGAGACAAAGACGGTCCCGTCGCCGGATTGGCGCTGTGGTTTCGCATCACGAGCCATTTCCCAATCACAGCCGCTTGACATCGACTTAAAAGGCGGCCGCGGCGTTTCTAACTTCGCCTTCGAAGTCAGCCACTGTCCCGGCTCGCTGGAGACGAAGTAGCCGTCCTTTGATCTCACATCCTCGCACTGATCACACACCTCGCTCACCCATCACCCATCTCGCTCACCCATCACCCATCTCGCTCACCCATCACCCATCTCGCTCACCCATCACCCATCTCGCTCACCGCTGTCAATTACCGCCTTGCCTTGTCTTGCCTTCGCTTCTTGGAAATGGAGATGCTGGCAGGAATTGGACGCCTGAGCCGCGTGATTTGACAATTCTTCGAGGTTGAAGCGCCTCATGGTCGTGTCGAAGTCGGCCCCAACCACGCTCATCCCACATATGTTCTTGTACACCTCAACAAGGATGAGCAAGTCGTATGCCTTGAGATCCACTTTATGTCGGGCTCCGACTGCTTGGGCCACCACCTCGATCACTACATCCCTGGTCATGGTCGAATGGTTCCTGATGTTTGGTCGGATGGCAAACTGTTGTCTTGGATTAGACACGTCTTTCGGTTATTAAAACTTGACATGTATCACCGGCGCACGGGATTGGCTCGGCTACCGCGATCAAGGATGCAAACTCACTTTTTTCTCCGAGGTTCCGTCATCGTGGAAATGCGGACCAAGTACTCGCTGTGCAACTTCTCGAAGCCCATTTTCGTTGGCCTTGCCCATGAGGCTCATTGGAGTCAAACGTTTCACGGATCCAGCGTGAGGTCGTGAAGGATTTCCGAGGATTTCTTCGCATATACTTCGAACGAAAGCCACTGGCTCCACTGGAGGTTTCGTCTTGAAGAAGATCACTGTGCATTGCATACACTCCGTTAGTAAAACTGATCCCGCATTCCACGCCGCTAGCTGTCGGTGATCATGAGACTTACGACATGGCGTGTCGACCTTGACTGAGGTGAACAGCGGCTCCGCACGAGGCTTGCGAATGCCCTCTAGTTCGTCTTCAATCTCGGCCTCGACGTCGGCAGCTCGGTTGCTATCGGGAACGTCCTCTGTCGCAGCTTCGCTGGCTCCGAACAGGTTCTGTGCGTGCTAATGAAACGCAAGCCAGTCAGTGTCGACAGTGTTGCAGAAGCACCCGAGGCGTTTGTTTTGCATGTTAGAACTCACCTCCTCGAAAAGTAACTTCAGCTCACCCACGCACCTAGCCTCTTTTCCAAGAGCACACGAAGCCCAAATGCCCGAATCTCCAGCCTGGATATCTCGGCGGATATGCACGTCGGCCGCACCATCGCCATCCTGCCGTCGTGCATTCACCCACTGCTTCTTTGCCTAATCTCAAATCACTTGTTAGCTCTCTTGCCGTCCACCTACATGCCCCCATTGGACTGTTTTGCCGTGTCAGTGGCGTCATCCGATGCAAACTGACCTTAGCCTTCTTGCTTGGTGCGCTGTCAGCCGCGTCTGGGCCACCTTTTCTTTTCTTTGGCGCGGGATCCATTGTCCGGGCGTCAAGTGCGATTGGTTGTAGAGGAAGAAAGTGATTCTGATGTCGATGCCGAGATATTCGAAGTGAACCGTGCCCATGGACTCGGGAACGTATTGAAGATCAGATCTTGCCGCGCAGAATCCTATCGTACCTCATTTGTATTTCTTATTCTCGGAAGTGGTGTTTTTGGTTATACAGCATAACCTTCCCGCCTTCATCCAACTAGAAAAATAATTATTTTGAATGTTCAAAGGTACCTCCTAAGACGAAAAGTGGACAAAGAGACTGGTTTTTCAAATCGACACACCGCTCCAATTTCCATCCCGTCTATTAGAATGGCTGAAATCGGGGGCGCCATAATGATCCACTGACCTCCACGTCTAAAACCGACGATCCGCTCTCTTGCGCTAGATTTCGGCATACAGCACACTTCTCTAATTTGCGATTAGTATGCAGCTTCCTTCCCGCATACTTTCGACGCCACGGAAACATCTTCCGCCTGAACGCCACGAAGTAGTCGGCGAATAAACTCCCAACTTGCATAACGCCTTATTGCCACTCGGTCACGGGGCGTCAAAAGCCCTATAATATTAGTGGTAGCTTCTTGATTGTTGGCGGCTACAAATTGGGCCTCTAAATCCCATCGCGTCTGCATACTCAAAGAAGAGCTTGGGGCGCAAACTACGAGACTGGACGGCTTCGCCTTACCAATCGTTTATACCACCAGAACGACGAGTTTTATGCTCTTTCCGCACTCATTTCTGTAGGATGCTGTCTGCTAGGTCAAGTGTCTGCTATTATTGTCGGTAGGCCTTTGGTCTGGACCTTTCGTGGCGTCCTGAAGCGATTTCAGCTACCTTCTGTGGCTCTTCACGAATGCAAACATAGGCTCGTTTTTGTAAAGTTATCTTATGCTCTCACCATACTAGGAATGTTCAGACGAATCTCAAAGTTCAAGCTGTGTAGCAATGGAATATCTAACCGGTATGTAGAATAAGTGCGGCTGAAGATTCGGGCAAACCCGAGACTAATGAAATCGGATAGAATGACCATTAAAGAGCTACTGCCAAATCTAGCCTCTGGGACACAATTCTAGACTCCCTCTAAGTAGTACGAGGATTGAATTCTTCTCTTCGGCGTCGCCCGAAGTCTGTCCTTCCTGTACATGTGCATTCCTGCTTTCAGTTTCCACTCTCGTTAGCCCAAGAGTCTCATGGTCAATTCGACCCTAGAGCAAATGTTAGCAACCGTCTAGCTCACGACCTCACATGCGAGTGTAAACTTACACAGCGAACGTGCCCGCAGACACTGGCATGGCCCTCAAAAGCGTGGGACCAATTCCTTTCCAGAAGCCCATCATGCCCTCATTCCTCCATGTTTGAGCGAAACAATCCCTCATAGTCTTATATCTCTGCTCGGCGCCAAACCCATCGCTCTGCATCTTACTCTTCACCACATCGAACGGATAACTCGCGATCCACAGCGCCTCGCCAGCAAGGCCACCATACAGCGCAATCTTGGGCGTGGGCACCTCCTCCCGCTTGATGCCGTTCCGCCTCGCGTCGGCATTCATGAGGTACTCGAAGGTGAGAAACCACACGCCGTAGGCCTGGGCCTCGCGCAACACGGTGACCGCCTCGCCGCGATACAGGCCGCGGAAGACGCCCTCGTGCGCGCTGACCTTGCGGATGCAGTCGAGCGGGCCGGCATATAGCCTCGCCGCGCCGTGCGGCTGCGTCTGCAGCCGGATGCGCACGTGCTCGATCGGCCCCGAGATCACCGAGTTTGTGACGCCCGCGAATGCCCCTGCGAGATAGTACTGGCCGTAGCTGAGCGTCGCGTCGCGCTGCGTCGCCGCGTTGCGCTGCTCGAACCACCGCCGCGCGTAGTGGAAGCCGCCGAACTGCACCGAGACGCAGGCGCCGATGCCGAGGAGCGGTGTCAGCGTGCCTTTGTAGAAGGCCAGCGGCCCTTCGTTCTTCCAGATGTGTGCTGCGCAGTCGAGCGCGCTTTTGTACTGTTGTGTGGTTTGCAGCCGGACTTTGACGATGTCGAATGGTTGGCCTGAGGGAGTTGTTAGGTCGTGCCTTTAACGCAGAATGATATTAAGATGTAGAAAGCCTTATGCGATGTTTCAGTAGACAATGATCTTAAGAAAACACAGTGGCCAATTTGGTACAACATCTTCCAACCTGAGTCAGAAGCGCACCATAAAAGGAGAAGAGTTTTTAAGAAACAGCGAGAGTCGTCTAACCTAGAAGAACTTGTGCAACTCCTCCAGCGGCACCAGCGAACAGATCTTTCAAAGTTCTCAGAATGCCCTGTCCTCCATGATCCAATTCCTCCGCCGCCATCATCACGGCCGACTCGAAGACAAAAGGTCCAAGCTCTTCCTCTTTAAGCACTAGCGGTTCAATTGAAGGAATCGGAATGGTAAATCAACGTATTATGTCAACAAGCAAACAAGGCTTTCAGAGAACTTCGGCCAGGAAAGACAATTTTCAAGCTCCTAGAAATCTTTTAAAGCGAACGTTGTTTGAAGCGAGTGGCAGTTGACGCGATCGGAGCCAGGCGCCAAGGCGTGGACCGAGGCGAGTTGGAGTATTAATGAATGAACTTTGATCCTCGGCAGCGTGAAAGTTATATCAGGTCTCAGAAGTAATTACGGAGAGAAGGAATCAATTATTATTCCATAACAAGCGAGGTATTTCATTCCGCTGTATTCGTAATCGTGGCAGTCGAGCCGCCAGAAAGGACCGGAGACGGATGTCATCTCCTTCTTGCCGAAGCTGTGCCATTACCCGTTGGCCTCTTCATATGGTTATTCCATGAGCCATTGACGCCATTTGCAATTGTACCACCCATTCCCTCTTTCCTTTTCTCGCTCAGCAGCTCCCAAAGCGTTGATATGCCCACTCTTGTTGCGGGCAGCATACTGTATTGCAGAGAGTACAGATTCTTTCGATGAATTGGTGGCACGAAACGTCCTGTGACAAAACAAAGAATAACGCCGGGCGAAATATAGTGTTTGCGAATACGGTTGGCGAGCTGGAAGTACTCGTTAAGCATTGCTTTCAGAGGGAGCGGAATGCTCTGCATGTTGTGAGTATTCTGCATGTCAGCAGGTCGGATTCAGATGTAACATACCTTTAGGTGGATGAATGATGTCGGAACGGAAGTCTGCTCTGCTGCCAGCTTAACGACGGTTGAGCGAGCATCCTGTAAAGCAAATCGAATGCCTCCAGGTAGTCTCCTCGAGTCCTTACACCTTAACATCAGAGCAAACAGTGGGAAGTGATTTAAGCATGCCAACAGAGTATCCAAACCGGCTTTGATGAGGATGATTACCATTCGAGCAGTCGCAAACGTCAGATAAAACACCCCAACGGTTGGAAGTAGAAAGAACAAAAGTGTGAACAGTATGGTGCCTAGAAGAAGTTGATCCAGATCGTAGTCGCAGCTGTCGATACGATTGCGGAGAACGTTCCTTTTTTTGCCTCGGAACAGATGGAAGAGGCTAGTGATGATAGTAAGTTGCCAATTGTAGATTCTTGCCGAGGCGACATAGAAGCAGTAGATATGAAGAGTGAGGACTGAGAGTAAGTCGGAAACCAGAGAAATTGGCATTGTTGCACCAGCAAAGGCAGAGAAGCCAATGAAGGAGACGAGATCGGGAAGGAATGGCCTAAGCATGCCAATGATACCGGCCCAGTACTCGATGACCCATAGAAAGAGCTCGCCTAGGAAGACAGCGAGCTCGGTGTTCAACTTGAGACCGGCGGGCCAGCCTTGAAGCCAGGTGATCATGCTCTGTAGACCGGTGATTGTCCAATATGAAAGGACAGCGTCGACCTGAGCCGCGACAAAACCAGCATTTTCAATCACGTAAGACCCCATAGCGATTCCAATAATGACATCGTTGGCGACAAGCCAAAGACTGTTGTAAAACCGTATGTACTCGGGATGATTAGTTGTGACGCTCTGCCAAGTTTGTTTCCGCTTGCTCAGTGTAATGTACTGAACTGGCCAGTAGCAGAATTGTTGTAGACGAATATCTACTTGTTGAGCGGTGGCAGAGACATCTTTCAGTGCCGCTGACTCCGGAAACAATCGCCAGTCGAGCATGATGAGCATGCCCTCTCCTGCGATGCGGTGCGCTATCAGGCCGAGAACAAAGAGTTGAGCAAGAACTGGATACACGTAGACAATAAGTACGTGCCAAAGTCCTAGTAATATGAGCTGCCATAGATTGCTGGCAGACTCAACGACACGCTCGCTCACGCTCAGCGCTCGTCTACTCCGTGCTCCAACCAATCCAACGTTGCGCTGCATGAGAGCATTGAGCTCGTACGAGCAATTGATCTGATCAATTACCCTAAGCAGTTTTGTCTCTTTGAATGTATTGGGATGCCTGATGACAGTGTGCTGCTTCAGTTTCTCTACCAATTCCATTTTTCGCTGTCGCTCTTTCTCCTCGGCTGCCTCGATCCCATCTAGCGGGAATCCTATGCCAATTTTATGTGTTTTGTCATCCAAAGACAGTGATATCGGTGTGAGTGATAGATATTGCATGTGTTTTGGATGCGGTCTGTCATATAGTATTATCTGCACGATTATTCCCGATTCTTGAGGGCAATGCAACCGAGGAAAGCGTGAGCGCGGTAGTGAGTAAGCTACAAGCGAGGCTGGATTGAAATCTGTGGGTTTAAAACCAGGATTGATTGTTCCGAGAACCTGCGGTGGAGTATGGCCGCATCGCTCGAGGAGGTGTTGGATAGGATAAGGGCTTTGACGGAAGAGTATTCCCACTTGAAGGGCGTTGTCCACTCGACGAGGCTAGATAGAGTAAGCATACATCTACGGCGTGAGCTGTAGGGACTGACCTCCACATCTTGGAGGATAGCAATCACCAAATAGTCATACTCGGAATTCCGCCATCCGACCAAGACACCGGTATTGACACCACGGGGAGCATCCGAGGGCCAGAACACGCGCATAAGCCCATCACCGGCTACCATGTCAACATGCCCTTAGAACGAGCCTCTTCTCTTCAGTTGTTCTTTGGCGGATATGCCTCCACCGCCTACTCGAGGATGTTGACTTGCCTCGCGGGCAGCAATGCGCTCGACTGGAATGATCAGGACAATGAGGAAGACGGAGAGTACGGCGAAGCCTTTGGCTGCTCGAGTCCAGACTCCGTGGTCCCTAGCAAAGATTGCAAGCTCATACAGCTGAGTAACGAGATCCCAACGCGCGGTGATGTATCCGGCGGCGAAGATACCGATTGTAAGGACGGAGAACGGGTGCATGAGTTGGCGCTTGGTGTTCGCAGGTGAGTGCTGTGTGTATGCGACTTGGCTGTTGAGGCCTGCAGGCCTTCAATTGCACTATCTCAGATTCATGGTATGGATTGCAGTTTCCTGCAGAGAAAAACGTAGGATGTGAGCTTTGCAGTTCCGAATGGACAACTGAGTAGCACAAACGTCAAGACGTGCCACAGCATCGGACATTACCGTAGGCGGCGACGCAGACAGAAAGACGCGCACAGCCACAATCAAATCTTAGACGCGAAGACGATGGGATCTCGCATCCGGCCTCGCCTTTCAGGGACTCCACCTCTGCATACCAAAGCACCTTTCACACCTTCCTGGTATTGTTTCATTTATATAAACACAACCAGAGCCCTCGAACCCTCTTGCCATGTGGCATTCATGACGTCGAACACATAATATGCCATCCTTCACCGACGTCCTGGTCGCCACCTTCATCATCTTAGTGCCGGGAGGATCGAAACTGCTCCAAAAGCCAAAGCCGCAGCCCAAGCCAAACAAGGCCAGGAAGCGTCAGTCGGCGCAGACATTGAGGACAAGATCAACTCCGACCCTTCGGTCCAAAACAGTATCGGTATCAACTGCTACATTGGCGCAGTCATCCATACAGGAGCGCGATGGCAGTCTGCAAGTTCTACCTCCAAGGCAACTGCCGGTTTGGAGACAAGTGCAGAAATGAACATCCGCAGAATAGCCCACAACAACCGCAGCAACCACAACAACAACAACCACCCATTGGAGGCTTCTTCGGTCGTCCAAACAATCCGCAGCCATCTTCAAGTGGATTATTCGGTCGCGTAGGCGGCGCACCTCCTCAGCGTCCATTTAACGAAAGCCTTCAAACACCCGCAGCGATGCAGCCAAGAGGACGCTCGCCGCAAGGCCCGTTCCAACCGCGAAATGAACAGCAGTCAAGAGGCGCTTTCGCTCGGAATGAGCCAGATCAACGTGGCCGTTCTGATAGGAACAACGAGAGGTGGCAACCTGATCCCGGCCGCGATTGGCTTCGATTCTACAGGCCCACAGACTTCTATCTGAAGACAGAACATGTTGTCGAAGACCTCAAAGGCGGTCGTCCAGAATGGCCTCTGTCTGCTTTTGCTCCTCTCCCATCTGCTCCAAAGGATTTGATCGATGTGGAGAGAGAATGGAGCCCTGAAGAAATCCGAGTGCAGTACTATTTAGCAAAAGCACAAGGGCAAGAACAAACCTATCAACAAGAAGAAATGCGATTAGCCACTCAAGTCGCACAACAAATGCAACAGATCTTGGACAACCTCAACGCCGCCGTCAGCTACGTCGTCAAGGGTAGAAACGAGCACCCAAATCGATGGGATGTAATCAATGATTGCAACAAGTCCGGAGTAGTTCCAGACTACTTACTCTCGAAGAGCGAGTCTACAGCACAGAGTTCAAGTTTTGAGCAACATATGCAGCAAGAGCAGCAAGCAAACCCCAATCAACCGAACGCGTTTAATCAAAGCAATGCCTTTAATCAACCGACACCACAAGCCTTCGCTCTACAGCCAGCCACAGCGCTTGATCAAAACCCAGGGTTTAATCAACAGCCTGCCTTCAGTCAACCGTCAGGATTTACACAAAAGACGGCTTTTACGCAGCCTTCAGGATTTGATCAGGGACAGCAGCAAGGAGGAATATTTGGCAACAGCGCCCCATCCGGCGTTTTCGGTGTCCATCAACAGCCGAACAACGGATTTAATCAAGTAAGCACCAGTCAACCTTCAAGCATCGCTGGCTTCCACAATCCTAAGTCACCATCAGTTTCAATGAATAGTCCACCGGCAACCACGACGGCATTTGGGCCTCAGATTACCAGCCAGACCGATGCTTTCAACAACAACAACAACTCTTTCGCCAACGCAAATGTTGGAGGCCCAGTACAGCCACCAGCTGCCGGCCAACGATATGCAATGTCGTCGAATTCGCAATTACGAAACATCTTGGAAGGTCAACAGCCACCTCCGATCCCTGACACGGAAGCTCCGAACAGTGTGTATGCATCCAAGTCGAAAGAACTCGAACAGATTTACCAACAAGTACGGGAGAAGCGGGAGTTTCCTGGCGGAATCATTCCGGAAGTTGCTCCAAAATTGGAATGGGTAGGATGGGACTGGTAATCATTCGACACGAAATATGATGCTGCAGGGGAATTTGGCTGTCTGAATGGAATAAGAGGCGTCATCAGAAAGGCGCTGAGAGTTTCACAAAATGTAGAAGGAAACAGGAGGATAAGGAATCAAGAGAATTAGGGGTTCACTCTGCGACGTCATCAGACCATCGAAATCGCCAAACCATCGCAATTATCAGACCATCGCAGCTTTCTGTTTCCCTTTTTTCCTTAGCTGGAAGGACGTGATACCCAAATTTAGGAGCGGGCTATGTAATATGGAAGAATTGATTTGTATGCATAATGCACGCGAAGCGAATGAAAAGATCAGAATGTTTGGTATTTCGTAGAATATCGCCTAAATTCAGGAGGTTTACTCTGTCAATGTTGATCGCTCATGATGAATGATCTAGGGGCAATACGAATGTCTCGGTCGTGTCTGCAGTCGAAAATAGACACATGCATGTAATAAAGCTTGGTGAGAGCATGAGTGGCGAATGTCAATACGAAGCAGAGTCGTGATTTGCTAAGTTGGTGAAGCCCTATTCGACTGTAGCAAAATATTCCAACAGCTGAAAAACACTACATTGAGTTCAGCACAACAACAAACCCCCACATTGAATTTTGTCTTCAAATGCATTTCGCTAACTGGCACGCGGTAGATAGATTGAGGCTTTGAGCGCTGACGTCTTTGGTCGTCAGCCGCAACGACGATATGATATGATGTGGTCACGATGTAAGGGTGCTCGGAAACTGCCGACACATTGAAAGCAAAAGGATATTCCAGTAGGTTGAAGCACAACACAATTCAGCTCTCCCGGACCGAGCCAGCGTCCAGCTACCTAATTCGGGCTGTGATCTTCCCCGCGGAGACATAGATGGCAAAGTTTGTCAGGAAGAGGACACGCAAGAAGCGTATGTAAGCATTGCGTACATACGAAAAGAGAGAGGTTCCTGCGTACACAGCCCCATATTTGGCACGACAGTCATTGATCAATGCCAGGAAGATGGTTGCTGAAGGAGTGCGGCTGTGCCCACTGCAGTTTAGGGCAGTTGCAGAGAATTTTCGAACAGCAGAGGAAGCAGGTGGTTGATCTGGCGTAGACTTTCCAGAAAGCGTCAAGCTGCATGGCCAGGCCAACCACTTCAATGTATTGGATCAATTCGGGTGGGTCGTTTCACGTAGCCACGAGTTCGACGGGGCGTTTTGGCTGGCGTGTGGCAGTGGGGTGAGGGTGCGCGTTTTCGGTGTGTCCTTCACGATCGGTGCTTCCGGGTGCACGCTTGACAACCCGATTGAAAATTAGGGAGCTAATATGCGACCAGATGAACACTTCCTTGCTGAATCACGCCGTTCTGATAGGCCCAAGCCGTGAATCTGCCATCACTCGCATCACTCGCATCATCGCTCCTATCCAAACCCGTGTTGCCGTCGGCCACCGTACCCAGTCAACGCAGGCGGGCCGATGTGAGGCCCTTTTGGCGTCTGCTGAACAGTATCATTCCTACTGCCCTCCGATACGTTGCTCCTTCAATCTGCACCAGTCTAGCAGAGCAGCAGCACCTCGCACAGCCTCAACTTTACGCTTGCTGGCACCATTTTTCTTACCAGCCACGAAGCAGGTGGTCACGTCTCGTGCCCCACGTTGCACTTTTGGTCAGACCAGCCTGCGGTTAGTTACCCGCCAAGCTGTCTGCCGGTGGGTTGGTCTACTTATATCGTCCCGCCCAGCACTTCACCACCGCAACTCCGCCAGGCAATCTTCATTTCTTGCTTGTTCATCCATCTTCATCTGCGTCGTGTGTCCATCGACTGCAGGGAGAGCGAGGGACATCTTCTGCGACTCATCTCGGCCTCCGAGCTGACGGCTCGGCCCACAGCAACAACCCTCGCGTCTTTGCCAACATCGACATGAGTTACTACCCGGGACAGCAGTATCAAGGCGGCTACGGTGGCCCTCCACCGCAGAACGGCTGGCAGCAGAATAACTATGGTCATCCTCAGCAACAGTACAGCCCGTGAGTGTGTCATTTGCGTGTCTCGGTTGTGTGCGTTGAGGTGAAAACGCGCTTACATTCCGTCTTCAGGCCACCGCAGGGCCAAGGCTACGGCAACTATCCTCCACGACCTATTCCCTCTCCGCAGCCGTATGGCTATCAAACTCCTCCACCAGGCCAATACGGCGGAGGAGGCTATCAACAGGTAGACACCGTATCTCGTTCGCTGCCAGTCGACCACACTAACCTTGGCTCAGCCGCCACCACAGCAACCACCGTTCTACGGTGGTCAACCTGCGCCGGCAGGATATAACGCTGGTCCCCGTAAGCGCTTCGAGATGATATGAACAAGAAACACCAACTCATGTTGCGTAGCTCTCCCGACTATCCACCAAAATGCGTACGCTCAAGGCAACCACAACGCTCCTCCCCCACCGCCTCCGGCACAGCAGGCATTTGGCGCCGGTGCACCTCAAGGATACAGCTTCCAGTACTCCATGTGTACTGGACGACGGAAAGCTCTGCTCATTGGCATTAACTATTTCGGTCAACGAGGCCAACTGCGTGGTTGCATCAACGACGTAAAGAACATGAGCGCCTACTTGAACGAACACTTCGGCTACAAGAGAGAAGATATGGTTATTTTAACCGACGATCAGCAGAATCCAATGTCCCAACCAACAAAGGCGAACATCTACAGGGCCATGCATTGGTTGGTGAAAGACGCGCAGCCCAACGATTCGCTGTTCTTCCACTACTCCGGTCACGGTGGCCAAACTCCGGATCTGGACGGTGACGAAGATGACGGATACGACGAAGTGATTTACCCAGTTGACTTCCGGACGGCCGGCCATATTGTTGACGACGAAATGCACGACATCATGGTGAAGCCACTGCGTCCTGGTGTGCGCTTGACTGCCATCTTCGACTCGTGCCACAGTGGTTCGGCACTCGATCTCCCATACATCTACAGCACTCAAGGTTTGCTTAAAGAGCCCAACCTCGCCAAAGAAGCCGGCCAAGGGTTGCTTGGTATTGTTTCATCGTACGCCCGCGGCGATCTCGGTGGCATGGCTTCAACAGCGATGGGCTTGTTCAAGAAGGTCACTCAAGGCGACGAAGTTTACCAACGGAATCTCAGGACGAAGACCAGTCCTGCGGACGTCATAATGTGGAGTGGAAGCAAGGACGATCAGACTTCGTATGTGCCGCCCGTTTCATTATTCAGTTCGATGCCCATCATTCATCCTCTCACGCATCCTCATCTTTTCCCGCATTTCGCAACGTTTCAATGATTGTCACGATGTATGATTGTATGATTTTTGTCGATGATAAGTTGGTTTTTGCATTTCCGGCTTGATATGATACCCCCAAAAAGATGTACATAGCGAATCTTTCCACGCCTCGAAGCCGTGTTCTCTGAGCAAGCAAGTCTCGCTCAGACAACACGGTTTCGAGGCGACGGGTCACGTTGGATCACCTACATAATTTTGTTGCTAAGCGTACAACGAAATTGCTTTGGACTGAAGCTGACTCGGTAATCTGCAGGGCCGACGCCTCCATTGCTGGACAATCTACCGGTGCCATGTCCTGGGCATTTATCTCCGCGCTTAAGAAAAACCCTCAACAGTCATATGTTCAATTGCTCAACAGCATCAGAGATGAACTCGCGGCAAAATATACCCAGAAACCGCAGCTGAGCTGCAGCCATCCGCTGGACGTTAACCTTTTGTACGTCATGTAAGTTGTCGCGAGACACATCCGCAAGTTCAAGGCGAACGCGGCCGGGTGTGCACCAAGTGCAACTTGGATAGATAATAATTTCTTGACCCTCATTGTTCATATTATGTCTGCTACGGAACGGATTGGCAAAAAGCTGACGGATGCAATCGCTGAGGAAGAATATCACACAGAATGGCGTTTCAAAGCTTGACTTGACTGGAATGGATCCGGAATGCCATGAAGGAGAGCCAAAGAGCCATCCTGCATTGAACACGCGTCCGTAGCTCAAATTTTTAAGTGAATTTATGAACATGATTATTCGCCGTGCCTTTCATGTTCGCCCTGGACTTCTTTCAGCCGCCAAGTCGGCAAAGTGGTCGGGTAAGTGTGACATACCAACCAGACGGCCCGTGAGGCTGAAAGCGTGGATCGCAAGGCAGCTGAGAACAAGCTTGATCATTCTGGAACTTCACGAACGAGTGGATCCCGATACGGTTTGCGCAATATCGTTGCATATCTCCTGCCTCAGCACGATTCATCTCAGACAAAATCGCTGGTGCAGGCAACACGAACACAAAATGAGGACTCGACTTCGGCCCCTGTACGGTTTTCTCCGCTCCTGTCGTTCATTCTCCTTAGCATCCACCTCCACGCCAGCCACATTATCGCAGTGAAGACGGCACCACCGAACATCAACCCCATTATCCGGGCCAACCACAGTCCTTATCTCAATTCCGTGTGCCTGACCTACCCTCCCTCAAACAAACCCTTCCGTGCTGAATCTACCGCTTTGAATAACCATCCCTTCAGGACGGGATCGTCGTCATCATAACCATCGCTACTGGCTCCCATCCTTCCTTCAGCATTAAACGATGAGCTGGCAAAAGCCTCACGAAGTTAGAGGAGTGCCGACACTCTGGACCACCGAGCGAACCGGCCACCGAGGCCCAATGAAGCCCAATGAATCCTTGCTCTCGCTCGTCTGCTTGCGCCGCGCTTGCATACCCAACTGCAAAGTCAGGTTCCGTAGGTTGCTCCGGCTCTCCTTTCTGTCGCGTCAGGGCCCGCGCACACGAGCAACTGTGGGCAAAGCACTGCGTGGTGCGAACGTCGCGGCGAGAATCGAGTGCTTTTGGACGAGAGACGGCCCGCGCGGACCCCATCGTGGGCAGATTGGCGGGTGTGCCCTAAGGATGAGCCCTGCGATTCCCGAAGTTACGGTCCTGGCTCTTTGGCTTCCCGGCTATCGATGCGGGATGGTGGCTCGACGTGCGGCAGGCAACTGGACACGAGGAGCGCGGGATAAGGGGTTGATCAGGAGAGTTCATACTCCGAGAGTGATGGCGGAAGCCTGACTCGTGTTGTTGTCCAAATGATGCTGGCGGAATCGTCTTCACCCTGTCCGAGAATATCTGTTCTTATAGACTTGAAGGTTTTTGACGAATCTTCCTATATCAAATAGAGAGCGAATACTACTAATACGAACAAAGCGTTGCTCAGCGACGATTTCCTCCGTTCAATAGACTCTGACTTCGAAGATCTCGATTTCGTAGAACTCTCTTTCGGTATGAAAGCGGTAATATAAGCCGTGGATATCAATCCAAACAAGAGCACCAGCTATGTGCACTTATACAAGGCTTCGAAACGTTTATCAACAACGTAGTACAGAGGGCTCGCGGCGCGAAGAACGAAGTGTTTGCACAGCAGTACTCGGACTCGGTTTCGCAATACTGCAGCTGATGTGATACTGTGGAGCCAAGCAGCCAAACGCAAGTAGTCAGAAGGAGAAGAAGAAAAAGAACCACAAGCTAACTGAGGTTTCAGTAGCCCTAGTGACTATGCTGAATACGCATCCCACGCCAGCGATCGCCATAGCGGCGCCCGAGTCGGCGATGCCCACGATCAACGAAGCGATTCTGAGAAACGCAACAGCAGCGGCCCGTCGGATGCCTCTCACAGCTTCCTCAGCGTTGCTGATCGTCCTTTCCACGATCGAAGGATGATGGCTCCCAGCTCGCAGAAATGATTCATGCTTCAAGAGGGGTTGCAGCGCCAGAAGAACTCGCTGCCACCCCGGAACAGCAAACTTCCATATGGCTGTGTGAGCCGGCGAAGCTGAAGAGTTAGGAACATGCCAGTAATGTTGAGGTAAGTGAATTCATTGCTGATGTTGAGCGGTGCTGGTGTCGTGATGTTACAGGTGTTGAGAGTACTACTATTAACTAGTGGTACATTCATCTTGGCTGGAAAGCTCGCCATCATGCTGAAAGGCGTTTAAAGCGACGTAACGATAAGTAAGAAGTCATTTTCATCGCCAAAAGGCGTGCAACTGTTCGTATTCATTGTTCTGAATCGATAGGCTTGAGGCTGAGACGCCAACGCAATGGAGATACACACACAATTGCCCCCCACGAAAGATTGGACGAGGTCCTGTGCTCGAAAAGGATGACTGGAATCAGCAAAGAGAGAGCGTCTAAATAGCTTTGTGGTGACAATAAGGTAGCTCTTTAGTTTCAATGTGAAGGGAAGGATTAAGAGTAACCCCTAGACGTTGTTTTTTCAGAGAGTGACGCCAGGTTAGACATGATAGACGGTACCTTTCTGTTATGACCACGAATATCAGATCCCCTTTCATCATTCTGTTTCTCGGCTAGGAAGTTCATGGCTGCTAAAACAATGAATTAAAGTCACCTCAAAAGAGAACGTCTCAGGATGTTCCACGAAACACTCAGTTTCTACATGTAATTATGCTGAAAGGGTATTAGCCTTTCGGGCTTCGAGGAAAGAGTGTTCGGGCTGCACTGATCAATTGCATTTCGCTTTGGAGACCGAATTGTCACTCGTGAGCTGCCATCCTGACTTTCGAAACCACTCCTTGGGTAGTTTGTGGATTTATAGGACGTTGGAAGTTCAAATTAGTACCAAACCCTAGGTCGAAAGACGCACCCTATCGTATCGTATCGTACTTCGAATTCAAGCAGCTTTGACTTTGTGAACACAGAATTCTTCCGTTTTTTATATGAGTCCGGTGTTACGGCCGCTGCTGAAGACTCCTAATATCGGCTACCTGGAAAATTACGTTCGCATCATCGCCGCTCCCGTGATTTGCGGACGGCCTCTTGTAAGGATCGGAAGGCCCTACGATACCGTATCTTAAAGCCAAGCATTAATATCGTGGTCAGCTACCGCGATCGCTTCCAATCAGCGAGTATGCAATTAGTTAGAGAACACAATACATTTTGGGACACTCATAGATCACAATCATTCTCTTGTGCTGCTCCTAACACTCTTTTCATGGCGAAACGGCGACGCCACGTCACAGCACCACCATCAAGCAAGCTCTTGCAAGCGGTGAGAGTGTGCACGTGGTGCGGCTGACTTCCACAGTATTCCATGATTCACGGGGAAGGAACAGTTGCAATTAATCTTCAGCCTCTATTCCTCTCACGCTTCTGGAGAAGAATAATCGAGTTCTCTCTAATATTAGCCTCCTCGTCGGATTTCTGTGCTAGATGGATGACCCGGTGGCTTTCTGGACACTCATCGGAACATGGATTCTTATTTTCATTGCCTTTGTTGGCTTAGTCGCAATTGTTCCACCGGTCTTGGCCGTTCAGTCTGGACTACTGGAGCGAAATAAGGCGTTCAATGCCGCACGCGATACTAATCAAGACTACATCACCAAGGGCTTCGGCTTCAGCCGAAACGCCAGGATTTTTCGGAAGGTCAAGGTGCCAGCTCTTGCACCACCCAACAACGGAAAGGACCCGGTAATACCTGCTTCTGACAAGGTGTGGACACTTCATATTGCAAAAGGGACATCGTGCCGGACAGGCTGGGCGAAACTGAGTCGCTTGGTCGAAGCTTACTCGGGGCCAGATATGAGAGGCGTCGTGAATCCCGCTGCCAGAGGAGGGGCTGAGAATGAATTAACTAAGCTCATTAAATACGCAGGCGCCAACCTGGAATTTGCAGACGGAATGACATGGCTTCCACTCAATCGCCATTGGGTCCTTGTGTTCGGTCTCCTCGGTCGCTTTGGTCGTAGGAACGATAGAGGAGTTCTTAAGCCTCCTATCTTTCGGAGAGATCTCGATGAGGAGTGGATTTTGCAGCATGGCAGCGACGGTGGCAATGATACTACAAGTTCGGAAGGGTCCGATTTTGAAATTACCTCGGAAAGTGAAGGTGTGACTAGGAATCGATACTCTATCTCTCTGAATTCCTATAGAAAAACGACAAAACCTCCGACGGTCGACATTCTTTATGGAATTACAGGAGTTTTCCGAAGGTACAAAGACCACGGACACCGCGGTTGGGGTACAATTTCGTTTGACCGTCATAATATCGATGAGATTGGCATGACGCGCCCAGTCAAAGAAGTTCTTCCACTTAATTCTCTGTTCTGGCTCGCCATGGGCTTTCTCCCAATACACAACTCCCACGGAGGCACTGATGCAATTAGCCTAGAGGATCCGGATGGTTATGGCACATTCCAGCTCCAAGTGGTGCATAGTTTTCCCCGTTCACTTCGTCAGCCTATGGAGGCGTTGGGGATATGGAAAACTGCCACAATATGGGCATTAAAGCTGGAAGAACCCACGGAAAATGCAAGCAGGAAGCAGAATTTGGGAAAACGGACGTACAAATCCAAACACAAGCAATACGTTCACGATACTGATGTTTGCATGATGGTCTCCAACATGTTGCAGATCGAATGGCATTCTTGGGGTTATTCTATATGGAAGCTGAAGAATACCATGTGGATGGAACTAATGGCGAGTCTCTCACCTGTTATCGATATTTTCTATGACGCTATTAGGGGTTTATACGACGACGACGACGACGAGGAGGAGGAGGAGGAGGAGGAAGAGGAAGAGGAAGAGGAAGAGGAAGAGGAAGGTGAAGAGGAGGAGCATGAGGGGGACAAAAAAAGGGATAAGGAAGGAGAAGAACATGGAGATAGGGATGCTAGAGGAAACGAAAATAGAAGCACGGGCGATGGAGAGCAAGAAAATGAAGGTCAAGAAATTGAAGACCAGGATGGCGATAAAGGAAAGGAGGAAGAGCAGGCCGGTGAAGAAGGGGAATATGGAGAAGAGCAAGATGGAAGAAGCGGAGATGGGTGGGTGAATTCCGAAGGGCGACGTGGACCTGCGTTGAGAGCACTTTGGCGTGAGATACGCGACAAATTCCGAGACGAAACCGGACTCGATTCAACTGAATTTCTTAACGAGTTCTCTAAAGTTGCACAATTCGATCACAGCGTGATAGAGCTCATGCATAACTTGAACCGCATCCTTTATGATGGAATTCAGGTACCGAAAGCGATATGCATTATAACAGCGACCTTCTTCTTCGTCCAGGATGGTCTCTGCGACGCCGTTCTCGAATTGATGAAAGGGAATCGTGCGACAGGTATGCGAATATCTGTAGATGAACAGCGAATAGAGTTGGTATTCCCAGAACCCAGAGAAGAAGAAGACGGTGCCGATGTCGATATCGAGTCCATCGCCGGAACAGAGGCCGGAATATATCCCTTTGACATCGACGCATTTGACGCTTCACTGGCTACTGAAGCCCGTGAAGTACATGGCTGGTTGGACGTGCCAAGAGAAGACCTGGTACGGATAGCGTTGTGGGCCGCTACTAGAGGCGCTCTGTGGGCTAGGGCGTTAGACTCGAAACCACTTTTGGACTTCGTAACAAGGTTGGAAGATGTGGTGCAAGTCATCTGACATATCTGGGTGTTGGAATCTCGGCGGACTCTTGGGGGTAAGGTGAAGTCGTTAAGCGTTAGAGGAGAACTGCAAAGCGAATGTTATTGTACAATATGTACCTACCTAAAGTTCGAAGGTACTCCGTAACGTTGATTAGCCTAGATAAGTCCTCATTTCCTGCTTTAACCATGAGGTTCGAGTATATTTGACCGATGACGATATTCCTTGCTTTGAAGTGATAGTCGCAGCATTTGCAAAACGAAAACGAAGCTAGTCCATCCGACTTTGTCCTCTTAACCAGGTTGTACGAAGCTGATATCCATGTCGAGTTAAGGTGCTTATCCTTGAGTCCAAATGCGCGTAGGGCTGCTGTGCGGCTCATGCGGCGTTTCTAATCACAAGTTACACAACAACTTCTCCTTCTTCGACGTCAAATGCTTTGCCTTGCTTCTCAATCTTTCGATTTTTTCTGTTGTTCGCCCGTTCCCACTTTCGGCCTGATGCGGGATTTTGCGTTGTCAACGTCATGTTGGCAAGTACATGACCAAAGCAACCCGCATGCTGCACCTCAGCCCTCCGCTTTGCTTCTCCGCAGTTTTCGGTCGTTTACGAGCTCTCTTCCATGTCCCTTCCATCGAGCCTAGACCGTTCAAGACCTCGATGATTCGGAAACTAGTTGATCCCGTTTCTCCGAGTGCCTCATGTCGGACTTTCCGCACCATCTCAAGATACCTCGGCGGGATTGTACATCGTTTGAGCAAGTACAGAAGCTGTCGCTCCTCACCCCCACCCAATGAGATTAGATCTTGGTCCTGCAGGATCGTATGCCCAGCTTGGCTTTGACAGCTCAGAATTTTTTGCGTCGCGCGCTTTCAAAGCTGCATGCATGCATCATCCACGTTGTCGCTACCAAGTGAAATGCGTCGAGTCGAAGCTGCCGATTCCTGGAAATTGGCCGATCCTTTGCATTCCTTGATGACGGTACTGATCCAAAAGTGACTAACAAGGCCACAAAATACGACATCATCTCAAAATACGTCGACTCCGCAGGTGGCTTACCGTCACCGCTGCCGATATTCGATCAAAGCGGAGTCCCTTGCTCTTTCTTGATGTGTGTCCCATTGCCAGCGGCTGAAGCAATTAATATATTTCTCGCCTGCAATTACCGGGAACGCCGTCAACGCACGAACGCCATTTACGTCGTTGCTTGACCTCGTGAGCATAAGTAATTGCGAACGTAATTGTGCAAACGGCTTCGGCTTCCTTTCCGCTCTTCGCATCCCGACCTTTCGTCTCTCATAAACTGCCATTTAGCTGGGAATAATCGAGGAAGCTGTTCGCGTAGAAAGAAAGCGCGAGGTGAATCTCAAGCTGTAGCAAACTCACGGCCAAGGTATCAAGATGAGCATAATTGCGATTTTCGCAAGCTTCTCACTGCTTGTTGGAGTATTGGCAGCGCCAGGCACACAATCTCAGCAAAATCCAAATGCGAACCTCCCAATTGTAGACCTCGGATATGAACGGCATCAAGCTGCCTTCTACAACGTAAGTTTAAGCGTGATGCTGAGTATGCTTCGACGTCCAAAGAGATGCGTTTTACGAATGGATATAACTAAATACTAACCACTGAATAGCAATCTGGAAACTTCTACAACTTTTCAAACGTAAATTCCCCAAGATCAGAGACACGAGCCTACAAGAGTTAAGATGTCTTACCATGCTTTGATAGATTCCTTACGCCGCTCCACCGGTTGGCAATCTTCGATTCGCAGCACCGCAACCACCACCTGTAAATCGAAACGGAGTTAATACAGGATCGGTGGGACATATCTGTCCTCAGTCGAACCCGGGATGGTACCTTATTCTGGAGCAGTTTCTGCCAGAGTACCTTAAAGGAGAGCCAATCAGCATCAACACAAGCGCAACCACTGGCGGTAGTTCAAGCGGTGGTAGCCCGCAGATCCAGCTGGACCCGCGAACGAGTGAGGATTGCCTTTTGCTGGACGTGATAGTGCCGAAGCCGGTCCTTGACAATGCGGGATGGGGTGGTGGCGGAGCCCCTGTTCTTGGTACGTCTGATTTACGACGCCGTTTGCCAGCCCATTGAACTAGAGCTAATAGAACTGCAGTTTGGATTTATGGTGGAGGCTACGCAAGCGGAGACAAGTCCCAATACGCTCCTGCTGGTCTTATTCACCGTGGTAATGACGACCTCATAATCGTTCTGCTGAACTACCGTCTAGGAGCATTTGGGTTCTTGTCCGGACCAACCTTTCAAGCGAGTGGCGGCTCTGCAAATGCTGGCCTACTTGATCAGCGAATGGCCTTAGAATGGGTACAGCAATACATTCATCTTTTTGGGGGTGATCCAGGACGAGTGACTATTATGGGTGAGTCTGCTGGAGGAAGTAGCATTTTGCACCAAATCACCGCATATGGAGGCCACAAGGGACCCGCTCCGTTCCAACAAGCCATTCCACAATCGCCGGGATGGAGTCCGATAACCAGCAACCTTCAACAAGAAACCAATTTCCAAACCTTCCTTGCGCTCGCTAATGCAACCTCCTTGGAGGAAGCTCGCCAGCTGCCTTCGCAGGCGTTGATCATAGCCAACATCAAACAAGTTGGGAACAGTAGCTATGGCGGATATACATTCGGACCCGTTGTCGACGGCTCATTCGCTCCCGCGCTACCAGGGCAACTACTGGCGCGAGGACAATTCGACCAGAACGTAAAGGTGATGGTGGGCCACAATGCGGACGAAGGGCTACTATTCACGAGTCCGTTCGTGACGGACCAGGCCACGTACGCAGCAGCACTGCAGAGCACCTTCCCAGACGCCAGTCCCTCCATCATCAACTACATCGACAGCGTGCTGTACCCACCGGACTACTCCGGCGCATACGGCTACACGGACATCGTGCAGCGCACAGCCCTCACCATCGCCGAGTACGTCTTCACGTGCAACACCTTCTACCTGGACCTGGCGCTCAACAACCAGACCTACGCCTACCAGTTCAGCATCCCGCCCGCGCTGCACGGCGGCGATGTGCCGTACACTTTCTACAACGACGGCGGCACCGTCCCCGCCAACCTGACCACACTGTCGCAGGGCCTGCTGAGCATCCCCGTTGCGCTCGCGCTGCAGGACTGGATCGTGAGCTTCGTGAGGGACGGCGTGCCGAGCTCGCCCGACGTGCAAGGTTTGTGTTCTGCTGCGCTCTCGAGGTTCGAGATGCGTTGGGCTTTTTGCCCGTTGAAAGCATTGCGCTGATGCTGTGTTACAGGTGTGCCGAAGTTTACGGTGTATGGCCCCAACGCGCAGATCGAGGATCTCAATATCACTAGCATCACGACAATTCATGATCCGGTCGCTGATGTCAGGTGTAGGTGGTGGCAGCTGGCGCTTTACAATTAATAAGGATTCACGGCAGTGTAAATGACTAATGTATCCATGTTGTATATAAGTGCTGATGGAAGTCTAAGATACCGATAGCCATGCTTTGTAATCCCCATCCTTCATGCTAAGAAAGGTAGTGCTGCCTTCTTGGAAGTAAACAGACTTAGTCCTCTTCAGTCAAATCAATCACTTTGTCTTTTGGTGAGCACTTGCGAAGAACATTGACGACCACAACGTCTTCTTCGTCGTCGTCGATGATTGTGATGACCCTGTCGTGCACTCTATCATTGTCAATGCTCATCGCTCTTGTCTGCGCCGAGAGGTTGTCGACGTTGACAGACGACAAGCCACGGTGATTGTTGATACCACGACAAACATAAGCTTTGGGCCCGGGAAAAGGTGGCCGTACAGAGGAATCAGAAGCCTCCAAAGGTAGAAACGGCCCGCGTGGACTGGCAGGGATAGATGTCTGAGAGTGTTGGGCGACTGGAATCCCAAGTGAATCAATCTTGCCATCATAGAAATCGTCAAGAGTTTGGATGATCTTCTCAACGAATGTCTTCCAAACCAAGGGAGGTACTGCGTTGCCTATTTGCTTCTTTATTGCCGTTACGCATCCGTGAAACTTATAGTCCCATCGAAATGATTGGATACAAGCTAGTTCCCTTGGCGTAAGTTTGCGTCTACCAGAAGGATGATAGTTGCATCCACCATCACGCGTGACACACTTCGCAAGGGCGGTACGAGCATCGTATGGCATTTTAGCGACATTGAAGAGGGAAATATAGCCGTGATGCAGAGTGGCACCTTGTGGGACATTCCCAATTGCATCGTGGATGTATCGCCGATGGTACATATCGTGGGTCTTGGACGGAAACTCTGGCGTAGGGTATCCTTTTCTAAAAGTACTGATCAGCATATGATGATTGCATGCTCAAATGGTATTTCCTACCTAGATGCGAAAATGATCAGGCGTTGGCGACTGGCGGACAGACCATAGTCGCAAAAGTTTAAGACCTTCCATCTGACGTTGTATCCTGCCGACGTGATCATCGACAAGAGCTTGTTGAAGTAAGCAGGATGCCAATAAAAGAGCCCGTATGTGTTCTCCTGTGTGTGTATCACAGGGCGAGCCTCGAGCAGGAGTTCCGTCGTAGACAGAAACGTAGCTATGTTAGCATCATCGTTCTTCCCCTCGTGAGTGTGATTGGGGGAGAAGAAGTCGCATGGCAAAGAAAAATGCAGAATCGTGACCCTAGGACTTTGTCCATTTGGTGGGTCCCGGGCGATGGATGTAGCGCTTCTCTGATAAACTATAGCTCCGGGATGATTCAGCTGAAAGGTCCAACAGGCCTCAAAATTGTGGTCCCAGCCGTATAAGACGCGAGTGCCTGCAAGGCGTGCTCCTTCCGCGTCGCCTCCAGCACCACAACACCCGGTCCCATAGGTGTACGGTACCTTTCGAACTGCACCAGGCTGCGATCGAACAGATGGCTGATGTGCTTTTCCCCGATTGCTGTGAGGTAGGATTCGGTCAACGCACTCTGTTGACCTAATCCGTCTCAAAAAGCCCTCTTTTGCTTTGAGCTTTTTCCGATGAGTCGCGTTCTCGAACTTCTCGAACCAAACCCACCGGCAGATGAGCCGGCCTCGATCACGAACTAGGCCTAGCTGTTCCTCTGCGAGGTTGGCCGTCCAGAACTCACGGTAAGAGTCATTTGGAAAGTCCTTTTCAGAAAACACCAAATTCCGGAGTCTCAGCACATCGCGCTGGGAAACCTCAATCGCTCCTTGTATGAATGGATCCCGATCGTCTTCCTCGTCTTCCTGTATGACCATGCATAACTCGTTCAACTTCCGATCAAGTGCTCCTCCCATGAATTTCGTGCGGCGGAGTCGCAATCCGCGTAAGGTGATATTACCCGTGGCGACATTCTCAATGATATGTTGTATGTAAAGGAAGTCACCATGCTCTTCGAGGTCGGGTTTCAATTCCACCGTGTCACCTGGCTTCAGAGATACCTCATTGAAAGGTAGAGTCGGTAAAGTTTGACAAGGCCATATGATTGGCCCATTACGACTGAAGAATGTAGGCGAGGCCTCGCTACCGCGATATGATGACGACTGAGTCTCTGCACTCTCGATAATCACCTCCAGGTCATCCTCGTTGACGTTGATTTCGTCATTGATTGGCTCCCCAAAGTGGGCGAGAAGTTGGTTGTTGTCTTCATCAAAACCCTCATCATCCGCTGGTGACGCTTCAGTCAGTAAAATGAATTCCAGATTGAATGTCACATGAGCCAAGGATTCGCTGTAGCGTCAAGGCGAATGGGAGTATCTTTAATCCCGAGGTAACCGAGCCAGCGAGCACTTACCAGTCAAGTCCACCCACTGAGACATTCTTCGTGAAGGAAAATCTTTAAGATCTTGAGCCTGTCGAGCAGTTTGAGCAGTATTTGGGTAGCTAGCAGGTATATCTTGTAGCGTCAGCAGCAAAGGGTGGCGGTAAAGAAGATGTTTGCAGTTGAACTGGATACTGGAAGGTTGAGTTGACGAAGTTAGAGTGAATTTAGAGAACTAAGAAACAAGATAACGAGTCAATAAGTGGCAGCCTTCGGATAAAAAAGGCGATTCTTGTTTGCTCTGCGGCTTTCAACGGTTGTATACGGAGTAATTAATTGAGAAAACACTGGTGTGATGAATGAGTAAACCATATATAGCCGAGACAGAGTTCAAACTGAAAATATAATGGAAAGTGAAGACAAACTCCAACGTTGTCGGTAGCTTGACGCAGCGGAGGATGGCTGTTTGAGGTAGGACATATTCTCGCACGGTGCCATAAGACATGAGGTGGATTTACATTCACATTCCCAGTATCGAACGGATGAGAACTTGCCACGATGAAAGACCTCAAACATCAATCCGAACCATCAGAGATCCCGTGAAGCCCGGTTTTGGTCGGATTGGACGGTAAACTCCTTCCCATCGGCTGGAATTACAGCTTCGAATAGAGTGTGTACGATTGGGATTGGAATAGGTTGGAGTGAAGTTCACAGCCATCCAGCATATTCGTCAACAACAGAGAGACGCCAGCTGCTACCTTCGCTGAGAAAACCATCTTCGGCAAGTAATTACGACAGGATCGGAGTTTAACTGCTTCCACGCCGTCGAACAGGAGCAGTTGCAGAAGATTTGCTTCTGCCAGGAAAGCGGATGGAAAGCTTTTATCGATAAGGCCAGTTCTTTGAGGTTTTTCTACGTCGAAAGTTGTCGTGTGTAGAATTTCAAAACATACAACTCCAGAGCCATGATGACTTCTTATGATAGCGACTCCTCTTTTGATGACGATGACTTCACTGAAACTAACGTGCTTCTCGGATATGCGTCCAAGGAGCCAACGGGGGACGAAATAAGCCAATTAGGTGGACACCCAGTATGCTCCTCTCCCATCGATCAATCGTCCATTCGCGCTAATAAATACTTTCAGGCATGGCTTGACGAACGTACTGCCCCCTCTGGTGCATTTGCGAAATGCAAGGTCTGCAACTCGCTTATGAGTTTGCTCCTGCAATTGAACGGAGACCTTCCATCACGATTTCCAGACCACGAACGGCGACTTTACCTGTTTACCTGCCGCCGTAAGGCCTGCCGGAGGAAAGATGGCAGTATTAGAGGCATTCGTGGCAACAGAATCACAAAGAGCAAGGAGGTCTCTATGTCGAAGGTTGATACCGAAGTCCTTCAAAGCGCAGATCCCGCAGCAGATATCGGCGCGACGCTCTTTGGTGTCTCGTCTTCATCTACTTCAAAGTCTGCAAACCCATTCTCTTCTTCACCTGTCTCTACATCTACTAATCTATTCGCCTCTGCCAAAACTCTCGCCGCCAAACCACCACAGAAACCGTGCGATCCAACATCCGGCCTAAGCGAAACATTCGCAGACAAAGCACGTATCTCAGCTCCCACGTCCACATCTACCACCCGCCCAGAAGAGCCCTGGCCACCGCAATCCGCGTTCCCGCCACCGTTCCCGCAATGGCACCTAGACGCCGAGTACGAAGCGCTCTCGGCGCCTGCCTCCGCTCCCGCGCCGCGCCAAGCGACGCTCGACGGCGACGCAGAGATGGGCGAGGTCAGCGGCGACGGTAGCGGCGCCGAAGACCCGCAGCTCTTCGAGAGCAGCATGGACGCCGCGTTCCAGCGCTTCGCCGACCGCCTGGCGCATAGCCCCGACCAGGTCCTGCGCTACGAGTTCGCCGGCGCGCCCCTGCTGTACGCGGCCGACGACGCTGTCGGCAGGTTGCTGGGTGCGCACTCGCGGGTTGCGGGCGCTGCTGAGGACGCGGGCTTGGGTGCGGCGGCGGCGCGGATGCCACGGTGTGCGAATTGTGCTGCTGAGAGGGTCTTTGAGGTCCAGTTGGTGCCGCATGCTATTGCTGTGTTGGAGGAGGAAGAGGATGTTGGGCTTGACGGGATGGATTGGGGCACTGTTATCCTTGGTGTTTGCTCGAAGGATTGTAGTGCGAAGGGGTGCGCGAATGGAGAAGTAGGCTACTTGGAAGAGTGGGTAGGCGTTCAGTGGGAAGAGCTTGCGAAGAAGAATGTGTAACATTGATTCGGACCTCGAACGACAGATCATATATCGAGACCTACGCCGTAGACGGTGCCTCCAATTACCTTACGCCCACTTCATCAAACAAGCGAATGTCGAACTCAGCGGTGCGAGCGGCGCATTGGTCGTCCAAACACCACAGCTCCACCATCGGGTATCGGTGGGAGTGCGTTGACCCCATTTACCGACTTCCTCAATTTTGTGCTAGGTCTTCCCAAGTGTTGAAATGTTTCTTCCCGATTCCAACAAGTCTCTTTTTCATCTTCTGTATGCAAACACGGCTTGAAAGCCTTCCGGGACACGAGCCAACATATGCCATCTTTCAGCTCAACTTCATGATTCTCAAGAGCCATCTGAACATCTCTGTGGCGATCTGATGCCAACTCTATAAGGCTATGTACTGGCACGGTAACATAGTTGAATCCAAAGGGCACGTTAATACATCCGTTAGCGCTTCTGGCCGCTGAATTTGCGAAATTCGAGTCCGACGGTTGTCGTCGAATAACATCTCCGAAGCCTGCTCCAAAGACAACGGCGTCAACAAGCTTTGCCATATTGATTATGTCCTCACCGTTAGGGCTAGTTGAAGCTTTCCTCATCCAAGCACCTTTCGCTGGAGCGTTGGCAATGTCAAGAAACTCAAACCCATATAGAGATGTGCCGTTCGCAGATTGAGTCTTTTCAATGATTGAGTCGAGGTTCATGTTTAATCCCGTGATAAGTGTTCTCAATTGAAGAGAATCTGACCCACTGCCACACAAAACCAGATCCCCAAGTGGATCGAGAACCTGCAGAATTTTCCTCTGGTCTGGGGAATCGGAGACAAAAAGTTTGGGATTGATCTGCTCTTTCGCGATCTTGATAATGTACCAATGGCACATAAACAAGAGCAAACTCAGCTTTGGCACAACCCAACCCCGTCTTGTATTCGCATCCACGTCATATAGGAGTGCGAGCTTCCGAGCAGAGTCTCTAAGAAGCTGAGAGTAGACGACTAGAGATTGAAACTTGGCTTTGTTTAGGACAAAGGAGCAGGTTAGTTGGACTGTCGGGCCAATCTGAACTGGCGTAGCGGAATATATACTCATTCCAAGACCGATTGCACTAAGCTGAGCTGTACGCTTCCTCTCCTTTGCACCTGATATATGAATTTGAGCTGACTTCGTAAACTCTTTTGTTCCCAGCTGGATATCAGCCGCTCCACACCAGCCAACGAAGCAACAGCGATCTCGCAGCATAGAACCGTCTGGAACCGAAATAGCCTGTTCAACCTCTTTCGAAAACAACGAGAGATTGATTTGGCCTGATTTGCTGACCAAAAGATGGTACTGAGTGAAAGCCTCATCGATCAGAGTTGGGATCAACGCAGTCCGATATCCAACGAGAACAATGGTTTTACCAATGGCCACAGAATATTCGATGCCAGCCAGAGACACCATATGCTCATAGGACATGCAGAGGCCTTTTCCTGAAGCAATTGGTAGTACCGTCCTGCCCCAGCTCCGGGCTACCGTTGCACCGTGGAATAATTTCTGCCAGCAATTGCCTTCGGAGATTTCGAAAGTCATCCCTCTAAGGCTCAGTTCGCTCTCGCTCGCTAGATTTTTGAAACTACTCTGGCTTTCTCTACTTTCGAATAAGTCCTCGTCTTCGATAGAGTTTACGGAATTACTTTCCGCATCCGTGTCCTCGGAGCTCATCTCGCCGCTCTTCGACCCGTGCTCTTCCTCAGAATGCTGATGGCTCTCTGCGTGTTTAGAGGATTGTGCATTGTCTTCGCTGTTCGAATTTGTGCCGCCGTTTACAAAGAGGCGACATTTTGATACGGCGATCTTGACGAACAGAGGGCCTTCTTTGTCCACAGGATTTCGGGCATCGTACTCGAGATACACCAACGGCGTAGACATTTCAAATCTCGTGGTATCTGAACTAGAAGGATCCGTAATGGCCGTAGTGATGAAGGTTAGAACTCCAATTACTGTTCGTACCATCAAAGCCGCCAGTGGCTCTGGGCCCAGCTTCACATCGCAAAAAGAATCAGCAATGCTTAGTCCACTGAGGGACCTGCTGAGCGCACTGTCTTTCCAATCCTTTTCGAAACTCTCCTCTGGAATCTATTGTTAGATTAACCACTCAACTTCGAACGACGGTGATGGCCTACGATCTATGTTGGTTTCGGTGTTATACACTTGCGAAAGAGAGCACGTCATCCAGCGAAGGACGAGCAAGCCTTCTTTTCCCCAGCAACGAAAAACAAAGTCTTCACACGTCGTACCTAGAACCTTCAGCCCTATGATATCGTCCATCACCAAAACGAATTGGGTCTCGAGACGGTTTTGAGAAATCACCGGTGCCAAATTGGCCCTTTTTGAGCCCCCGACAGCAGGTAGAAGGCCGTTGGGCATCCTCCACTGCATTCTGATGAGCTTCAGCAGCCTAAACGCGTTCGCATCGAAAATCTCAGAGGTCAATTCCTCTTCCGAATGGTATATATAACCACCAGTTCTTAGGTAGAGCTTGAGCAAAGGAGACACCAGATGAGAGGGTGTGTCGTATAAAAGGATGCGTTTAAATGGGCCGAGTATGTGTGCATCTTCCAGAAATGCTCCATGCTGCAATAACAAATCAATGTACGCTAGGCCATTTTGCTTACCCGTTTCGAGTGCAATGTCTAAAGCAGTTCCATTTTCACCGGCTGGAGCATTGACATCTGCACCGGCATCAAGAAGAAGCTTTACGTTTTCGTAAGAGTTTTGGCTGCAGGCTAGCTGAAGAGCGGTATCGCGTTCGCTCGCGCATCGGCCGTCGACAATCGCACCAGCATCAAGAAGCATTTTGATGAATTTTGGACCCGCGCCGTTTCTAGCCGCTACTTGAATTGGCAGCCCACCAATGGGCAGCTGTGGAAAAGAGCCACCCATCATTCCCGGTGTAGCTTGGGTGTTGAACAGCATACGGATGTCTGAATCAAAGGGCTCATTCGGATTTGCCCCTGACTCTATCAAAAAGTCTGCCACTTCTAGGTCTCCCTGGTAGATTGCTGCGTTCAGTTGACTAGCGTCATCTTGCGCCGCTGTAGGATGAGCTATTAGCCAAGTGTCAGATGATCCGACACGGCCATGTATGTTCGTGAGCTGACTATCATTCAAAGAGGGTGGATCAAAATATGATTTTGGCCAGCCAGCTGGGATACCCTTTTGGGCGGGTAGGTCAAGGTCTTGAGTTTCATAATGCTTGAAAATCAGTGAAGGCTCGAAGTCTGAGTCTGGATAAGAGCCAGAGTTCTCGCCAGAGGTTGAAGGGCCATGCGTCTTTGGCATTCCGAAGAGCCGGTTTCTTAGAAGGACCTTGGAGCACCGCTGGCCACAGCAGGATGACGTTAAGTGTGTGTGAAATATTTGTGTGTCTTAGCGCTGAATGGACCTCCTCTTGCGCTCGACAAACTGTTGGAACTAAACCTGGTTATTCAAGACGAAACGTGAACTCGCGATGTATGACGGTTAGGTACCGTAAACTTCGTATTGGACAAGAAATGCGAAACAAATCGCCCGAACTGGAAGAAAGAATCGCCAATGGTTTGCAGATTGACCTGCTGAGATATTACTGACGATAGATGTAGAGCCGGTTGAGAATTGGCGGATACTGAGGAACTTTATCGACATAACGCTGGAAGCGGAAAAAGCTGGTCAGTGGGTGCTCGGAAAGAGCACTGGTTGGCAGATACGATGTTTGCCAGTCTTCGTCCATCAGCCTGAGCCTGAGAGCGACGTTTACGGGCTTTCGTGAGCTGCTCCACATATAAACAAAATAGTTTCTCGCAGGAACGAGAGATAGGGTAAATAATATCTCGCACCACCAACGTTTTGAAACTAAACTGTCTTCCATGTCCACATATTCATGCCCATCTTGTTTCCTGAAGTAACTGGCATTCCAGCATGAAGTGTGAGCGGATTGCCTTTATCGTCACCATCAAGGTTCTCCCAGTATATCGCATTTCCAAGTATTGGTTTGAAAGTCATGCCTTCATCGAGAGGGCGGTCACAATCAACGAATTCACACCACTTCTCGTCTTCTGGCGGAGTAAGCCGTGGGAAATTTGTTCCTCCTCCAGTGCAGTTAGAACTGATGTATACGAAGAATGTAGACGCAATGTTGCCACCGAGAGCTTGCGTGTTGTCGAACCAGTCGTAATGGTCGCGATACTGACCGGCAATTCCATAATTCTGCACGACAATGGGCTGGAAGTCGCCAACACGCTTGTAAAATGAGAAAGACTGTGCCCGGTTCTCGATCCGTTTAATAACATCGTCGTTTCGATCCAATTTTGCCGTCATGGAGCGCCGGTAGGCTTTGTCGATACTCAACTTGCCATCATTGTCGAACATTGGTGAAGGTGCAAATCGTCCATCACTACAATTTGAAGACGCTGTCAGCAAATTATTTGAGTAGCAGTGGCAAATCGTCGGATCACAAGGGAGGCGGAGGGCGAAAAGAACCTACGTTAGAGCTACGAGATGAGCGGCCTCCTCAGGGCTAAGGAAGTTCTTTATGTACACCACCAAAGGATCATTGGAGAGAATATAAGTCTTCAGACTCGAGTCTCTCGCATTGCTGTTCAATATGACATTGAGCCACTCGGCAGGCAAGACTCCAATTTGCGCGAGTCCCAGGAGAATCGCCACAGTTGGGATGAGGAAAGCTAAGATCCTCAGTGTGGTCGAACCTGGCATTTTCTTTTATCGACGCTGACCCATTGTGGAATTAGAGAGTAGTATATTTGGATCATGAGCGAGTAAAGAAAGGAGCAGATGGAAGAACGCGTTGTAAATGAGGTTCTCGATGATCGTACTCCACGTGCGGTGGATTGATAGCGCCGCCCAATCAGATTGTACGGGTTGCGCAGCACTTCTTCCTCGTCCTCATCCCATTCCCATTGCATCATCTCAGTTCCCCGTCATGGGATCCAGTATTCATCTAATTGCCTTTAGAGTGCGATTGAATCTATGGCTGTGGTTTTTGGCTTTCATCCACCTCTGTTGCGCAGCGAAGCAGCCCTTGTCTCACCTTGATGCGAAGGCATTTGAACGACGTGCTCAGGAACCCGAAATCTTCATTATGGCTTGTACGCATCCTTACTCATACTTCATTTGAACAATCATCTAACGAAGATTTTAATAGTTTGTATGGTGTGTGACTCTCTTGACCGACGTATATTAGTTCCCTTGTGCTAATTTGCTGGTTACTGTATCATTTAGCCTTGGTTGTGTGTATATCGAAAGTTTCGTCCACTTTGCCGTCGCTAAGTTGATATGTAACCAGTGAACCATGCCAATCTCTGAACCTTGACCTTGCGGCTGCTGTGGAAAGCCTGGCCATGATGTCTAAAGTCAATATCTACGATTTCGACTGCTCGAAGGATGAGAGTTTCTGCGCATCAATGGAAGTTGTATCTTTTCCAACGATCCGAATCTTCGATCGTCGGAAATGGACTCGTTATAGGGGAGCTCCCAAAGCTTCTTCGTATGCTTCCAGCTAGTCACCGAATAACAGAACGAGAGCTGATTCATTTACGATATACAGAATCGTATCCCATGTCTTGAAGCGAGTCTTACCTCCCATTGTCAAACTAGATCAGCAGCGGTTGAGCGTCATGAAGGCTTTAGACCTTCCGCTCCTGCTTCTAACAAGCACCCCGGATGACGATAAGTCGTTCAATATACTCAATTCACTTGCAGAACGAGAGCTCTCGGACCGCTTCTTTGTGGCAGTGATGACCGACTCGCCATCCAGCGACGTTGCTGAGATGACTCCACCATTTGTCACGGTCTTCAACACATTGGATGAGACCATACCTACGTATAATGGACCGCTAGAGAGAACCGCTCTCCTCGCATTTGCTAGCAAGGTTTCTTCGCCCTTGATTAGACAGTTTGACTTGTCCAGTCTCGTTACTTTTATGAAGGTGAATGGCCTCTGAATTCCGTTTTCGATATGCCACTAACGCCGTTGTAGTCCGGCCTACCTGTTGCATTGGTGTTTTCGGCAGACGAAGGTGAAAGAAAGTCACTTGCAAGGAGTCTCACTAATGTAGCGCTGAGATATCGCGGTCAAGTTGATTTCGCTACAGTTGATGTCGAAAAGAATGCCTTTTTCCTGAATCATTTTGGTCTGTCCGTAAACGATCTTCCAGCCTTTGTTATGCAGACCGCGGATGAGGTCTTCAAGTTCGAAGAAGGTTCCCAGATCACAGCAGATTCAGTCGACAAGTTTATCAGTCGAACTATTCGTTCAAAACTAGTATACAATACGCCTCTCAAAACGTTTGAAGCAAGCATTACATCTTGACTGGAGAATATTGAATGAATAATCGTACCTAAGAGGGAATTGGGTTGGAATGGACGCCTTGAATCTGGGATCGTCATTACAAGATCGCTTCGTGATGATGGTCGGTCTGCTGAGCCTAAGCGGCACAAGAAACGACAGCGTAGTTTTCACTGGAGAGATCGTGTGATAACAAGGCGGAACAGGACGGTTAAGGATTTAGAACGAGATAGATGAGAGCTTCATTGACGAAGGGTGATGAGACGTGACGCGAATTGGAGCCGCATGAAATCTGGGTGGCACAGGACGAACAATTTCACGTTATGTAAGACTAAGAAGGTTGGTTAATCTGATTGTATTTGACTGCAATCTCAAGTTGCCCCAAGAGCACCAAGTGACGGACAATTCTATCATTGTTTGGACGCAGCGTCTGACTGTCGTCGTTATGTATCAAAAACGGCATTATCGTCATGCATAACATTCATAATATCATTCTCTGCTCTTCTCATCTTACACCTCCCACCCGACTGTCAGCTTATTCTACATCTTCATTCCGAAGTTGAAATTGGTCGGGGTTCAATGTCCTTTGACGTCTGGTGACACTAGAACAGAATCCATTGAAGTGCTGATATCCAGCCTTTGTCCAATGCATCGACTTGGACGGTACTATCTTTCCAGACCTCTCTGCGTCACTATGCTGCCAGCTCTTAGTAGGTGCCATAGCCGTCGGTGAGTAAGTAGCGTCGTGTAGCTGGGCCTTCCGTTATCAACCCACGATTAGAGGATTGGTTCGGTTCATTCCGTTTCTCGGACATGTAGTGAGCAATCATTCCCATATGCATCGCGCAGTAGTCAGGACCGGATGTACTGTTAGAACGGAAACGCTTATGGTCGGTTGGAGATGTGCATCCATGGATCTTGCATTTCCGCGCAGAGTTTAGGATATTGTTAGAGTCATATCCCTTTTCACACCGATTGCACCACTTCCACCTGGGCGGTTGGGAACCGAAATGACAGTTAGTGGGCATTGTGTTAATGCAAGGCTGTGAAGCGATGTGCTCGCGGTGACAATTCGAACAGTGCATTGAGAAATAAGGATGCATTGGAACGGGATATTCATGCACTGATGGCCCAAAGGTGGCAGGAAACGGAAAGTCTCCTAAGGATGTAGTGTCTCTTGACCGATGGCTTTCGCGATAAGTTTCGTAGGTTAGAGCAGAATTTTCCGGATACATAGTGTCATAGTCGTAAGGCTGCTCAAGTGTTCTGTAGGTTCTCGAGGACGTTCGTGGAGAATTATACGTCTCGCGACGAGTCTCTTTGTATTTGGATCCACGACTCTTGCGCTTTTCACAAAGACCACCTGCGATTGTACCCGCAATTCCACCGATTACAATCGGTATAAGAAGATCCATGATAGTCACGGACGAAGGTCGAAGAGAAAAGAATTTTGGAGGACTGAGCACGCCAACCGATACGACGTTCAGCTGTGGTGTTATTGTTAATACAAAGTAAACTGAGGCCGCGCCAACAACTTACAGTACCTGAAACTTTGTGACGCAGAGATTAAAGATAAGTTTAATGGCGGGAGATGGCGTATACAAGCTCGTTTCGGGGAGCTGCTAGGATATTTGGAGAGTAGTTGATTGTTGCGAGGCTAATTTCGACGCGAACAGAATATCAGACAAGAAGCTGAGGAGTGGGCTGAGAAGATCTGTGGGGATAGTGCGAAGAGCTTAAACATGTCTTGGGCCAGGAAAGCTTCGAGCATTCCGGTGAGGGAAAGAAGCCAAGCGCGTCTGGACAAGGCGGAAAGTCGCGGTTGCCTACGGAACTGGTGTACTCCGTAACAAGGCTGACTCCTTCTTCCGTTATTCTCCGCTTTGTGGGGCCTAAAGTTTCCATGGGTGCAAGATATAAGCCATTGGGATGCTCATCTACCGTGATTTTGCATATGAGGGCGGCAGGATGACTTGATCAGGGGACGAGGTCCCGTGGAATGACTGGAGTAGCAACGGGCGAAGGTTTTGTGCCCGATGCAAGTAGCGAACATACCATCACCTCTAATGAAAAACGTGAGGCGGGATATGACTCTTGCGTCTTGAAAGACATATGTTGATTGGTACTCGGTGAATTCAAACATCCACCTGACTTGTAAACTACCCATGAAGCCCGTTGTCTAAATTCGACATCAATCGCGGTGAGACTTCCTTTTGTCTGAAAGTTATTGACAGAATCTCGTGCCTCATCCCGACATGGTGTTCCATAAGCAAAGTTCTAGACTTGAGAGTCCTTCATATGCATAACACCAATGCAGAACCATCTGCAACTGTGAAACATTTGCCTTACTCCGCCGCCGCTCGTTCGATCCCTTGCCATCATGTACCCAATCAAGCAGGCTGCTCATACGCCCTCCTCACGACTCTGCCAAACTGCTCGAACTTGACATTCTCCCTGACGACCGTGCCCTTCGCTTCGTTCTCCTTGTTGGGCGGCACCTTCACCGTCGTCTCATCCACCTCCCATTGGCACACCGTGCCGACAAAGTGCTCAAACTCCCTTCCGCGCAGGTTCAGGTAGCCCTCCAGCACCGGCCGCTGGATCTCCCGCACGCACTGGCTCACGCACACCGCGATGCGCACCCGCATCAGCTCTTCGAAGCCCGCCACGTCCGCAATCAGGTCTGCGAACAGGTCGTCGCCGTCTAACTGGTCCCAGAAGCCCGTGTAATCGGCTTGCTCGAGCAGATTCTTGAGCACGTTGAGTTTCTGCACTGCTTCGCTTAGAGGTGCATCGCCGGCGGCGGGTGTTGAGTGTGAGGTGTTGGAAATGGCGGAGCTGAGTGTGTGTGGAGGGAGAAGCGAGAGGCAGAGGCTGAAGTCTGGTGATGGGAAGACGGTGAGTGACTTGACGAGAATGTTGGTGATGGTTTCGTCGCGGGTTAGATGTGGGTTGAATTGGTATCTTAAGTTCAAGTTAGTATTCTCGAGAATAGAAAGCGAAAGAATGGATGTAGTTGAGGTTGTGATCAGATAGAGCTAATTAAGAAACGTCAAGGGCCTTAGAAAGCCTCAGGTAATAGGAAACGTGGTTAAAATGGTTCTTCATCAGATGCTGGGTGTTGTGATAGGTATCTTTATGGAACTGGAAGGAGCACATACAGTTTAAGCAAGGCCAGATTTGCGTAGCTGTCGTAGGTCTGATTTTCGCATTGTTGCATCACATAGTCCTGGAAGACTGAGGTGGTTTCTGGGTTGTACCGATCGAGACCGTTCAGGATCGTCTCGATGTGTTCTGGCCGATCCGGCGCATAATCGAATGATACGCCCATCTTTGTGGTGGAATGTGAGAGGGTCGTCGAAGTTGATTTTGATTTGAGTTGAAGTTGATATTTCGCGGTGCGACGAAAAATATCAGGTACCTCCTTAGACCAGCGATGGTATACTCCCGAACATTTTGATATTCGAACGGCGCCGCTGCATACTCATTATTCTGTCTCTAACCTGTAAACAACTAATCACGAGCATTCCGGGTACATCAGTAAATAATACAGGAGTTCAAAGACTTGAACAAGAGCAGCGCCAGTTATGGCTCAAAGCCGCTCTCCAGATGCGCAGCTTCCTCCGTTCGCTGTATTTCCACCCGCAAGCTTTCGAAAAGAGCTGGTTCCAGAGGAATGGGAGGCATGTCTGGATGCGTGGATAACCTTAGCAGAAATTCATCTACGGCTATCGGATGAGAGATTCGTTATACGCTTCGAAAACGCCCAGACCGGACTCGTGGACTTTCTGGTCTCTTATATCGAGCAGTGTTCAAGTTCACCGAACGATCCTACTCTATCTATTGGATCGAAAGCAACGTCTTTGAGACGCCTTGGATTTTCTTTGATTCACAGATCTCTATCTTCTAAACAAGTTCCTGACGCTCTCATGGCTTGGACATTCCTTGCCCAACTCGCAAAAGTCTATGCCCGAACCACTGCATTACGGAACTTATTGGTCACTCTGTGGAAGCTTCACGGCAAAGAAATTGAGCAGAATCTCCATTCAGTCAAGAGCGACGCTATTGGGGATCTAGAATCTACGAAATCGAATGATGCTCTCTCATTGATGCAACAACTGAGTCCGCTGGTGCACGCTTCTCCAGATGCCGGAGCATATTTCATGGCTGGCTCCGACCTTCTTGATGGACTGGCTGGAGCTTATAGCACTGCTACGACTTCTGTTCAACGTACTCTCGTTGGTTTTGCCTACTTGTGTTTGTCATCGTTATGTCAAGGAGAGAGGCCAAATTACTCGTTACTCTCAGACCATCTTTACTGTCTTAAAGCTAGTGCGGACCAGTCAAGTACTTCGAGATCATTTTTAGCAGAACTGGTCACAAACACACCTCTTTTACAGATCATTGAGGACAAGATGAAAGTTACGGACGCTGCTCGGGCTACGAAGCTCGAAACCACTTTGACTCCTTTCAAAGACCCAAGCATCGCGAGAACCACGAGAGTGTCGACTCTGAAACTTGGAAAGGGAAAGTCTAAGTTAGTAGATGGACATGGCCATAATATCTCTGGAGAAATTCACATCCACCGCATGAGTCTAGTATCGCAGATCCAAGATCTCTTTCCAGACCTAGGCTCCGGCTTCATCACCCAACTCCTCGACGAGTACAATGACAACGTCGAAACCGTAACAGCCCACCTCCTGGAGAACTCCCTCCCACCCCACCTCCAGTCTCTCGACCGCACCACGCAGCTCCCACCCATGCAGCCCCCATCTGGCGACATGGCGGCCAGCCTCATCCCGCGCAGCACGCCGCCAGCATCGCCCGCGGCGCCCTCCCGGCGCACGATCTTCGACGACGACGCGCTGTCCAACCTAGACTCGTCGGCGCTCTCACGGCTGCACCTCGGGCGGCGCTCCGCGGACGCCTCGGCGGACACGCTGCTCGCGTCGCGGGCGGGCGCGCCGCCCAAAGCGGCCATCCTCGCCGCGCTCGCGGCCTTCGACGCCGACGACGACGAGCGCGACGACGCCTACGACGGCGACGACGTGGGCGGCAGCGTTGACGTCGCGGAGGAGGAGGCCGCTGATGCGGGCGAGGAGGCGCTGTGGGCGGCGTGGAAGGCCGACCCGGCCGTGTTTGCGCGCGATGCGGCGACGAGGAGGGGTGCGCCGCGCAGGAGGCTGAGGGCCGAGACTGGGCTGCTGGATGAGGCGATTGAGGGGTGGGCGGTTATGCTCCAGCGCGATCCGCGGAGGGTGCGCCGCTTGGAGGCCAGGTATGGGGTTTGGACAGGGCTGCAGAGTGAGTTGGGACGGACGGCGTGGAGGGCGGATGATGGTGGTGAGGAGGATGGGGGAGAAGGCTCGCATCGCGGAGGGAGAGGGCGTGGTAGGGGAAGGGCCGCTCCGAGAAGAAGAGGGAATGTTGCTGGGCCGGCGAGCGATGAGGGCACGCAGAGAGCGAGGCAAAGGAAGGAGGCACATAAGGGTAGCAGAGCGAATCATAATCGTAGGGATCAGAGAGCAAAGAAGATGGCACGAGGAGGATTTCCGGGTTGATATGGGTTTACAGATGGACCGCCAATGCAACCAATAGCTGCGAAAGAAGCTTTGCTATAGTCAACCGCAGCTCCAACCGTGAAGGCTCAAATGTGTTCAGAAATCTTATATTAGTTTCTCAATTCTACCCACAAGCCATCTGCTTTGCCTCCTAAGAGCATGGAGTCTCACCGCAATCCAAAACCCACGCAATTCCTTGACGCTTGATTGTTCCATGACGCGGAATAGTCCTGTAGCTCAACAACATGCTTCGCACATAGTCATGTATGCATGATAGTAATTGATACCGACGCACCATGTCATCCTGTTCAGCCACCCCTCTCTCCAAATTCCCTAGCCCACTGCTCGTACTGTCTCAAGCCAGCTTTGCTCACACTCGGCCTGATGGTTAGCAAGCTAGCCTGGAAGTCCTCAAATTGGATCGGACGGATTTCATCCATGCTCATATGGAGAAGCTTCTCACCGAGGCTTCGAAGCGGACCCATTGCAGCATCTTTGGCGAGAGCAGTGATATCAGAGCCCGAGAACCCTATATGGCGCGTTAGGGAGAGGACCTTACGACAAGCAAGGAACAGAAGTAGCAGAGGAGATGACGTACCGTCCGTCAGAATGACTAACTTCTCAATATCCCGCTCACTGAGCTCATGCTTCTGATGGCTGAGCAGATTCAAAATCTGGGTTTTGCGCACCGCATCCTCGGGCAAGGGGATATACTGCCTCCGAACGAAGCGCCTGCGGGCGGCCTCATCGATCGCCCACGGCAGATTCGTTGCCGCGAGCACCAGCACACGTGTAGCGTCGCCATCGCGGGCATCCTCGCGGCCAGCAGCCGCACGCTGGAGGTCCGACCAGCGAACGAGGAAGTCAGACTTGAGGCGGCGGGAGGCCTCGTGCTCGCCGTCGCGGCCGCGCGCGCCCAGCAGCGCGTCGATCTCGTCGACAAAAATAATCGACGGCGCCAGCGCGCGCGCCACCCCGAACAGCGCCCGCACCAGCTTCTCGCTGTCGCCCAGGAACTTCGACACCAGGCTGCCTGCCCCCAGCGAGAAGAACGTGCTCTTGCTCTCCGTCGCCACCGCCCGCGCCAGCATCGTTTTGCCCGTCCCCGGCGGCCCGAAGAGTAGCAGCCCGCGTGCCGGCTCCCGCAGCCCCGAGAAGAGGTCCGGCCGCAGGAATGGGTACACGACTGTTTCTTTCAGCGTCGATTTCGCGGCGTCGAGCCCGGCGATGTCGCTCCAGTGCACGCTGTCGCCGTGGACTACGACTTCGTTCAGGATGCTCCGGGCTGAAGACTCGTCGACGCCAGGTGGCAGGTGCTTCAGCAGGTGTGCCTTTCGTTTCTCCCATTCGTGGTCGGAGGATGAATGAGCGGGTTGTAGGGTCGGCGGGTTGACGTCTTGCTCGGAATCAAGCTCAACGTCGGAGGTAGGGCTCGCAGGTGAGACTTCGTCGCTTGATGCGCGGGCCCGAGTCTTGCCGCGGGCTTTGCTGCCACCAGGAGATGTGAGCATAGCAGCCGCCGAGCGCTCGAGACTGCTGGACGAATCTTCCATGGTATTGGTGCGTAGCTGGGTTGGCGAAGGGGAAGCTATCGAGGGATTGCTGACTGGCTTTCGTCGAACAGCACTACTAGAAGCGAGTGCAGGAACGTCGTCTTCCGAATCCTGTCGGCTGATAGGTCGACCATGTCGCCGTCGTGCAGCTTCTATAGGATTGAGAATGTGCGTAGGAGAGTCAGGATATTCTTTTCGGTAAGAGAGCACACCATGAGTATTGTGCTCTAGCTTTGGAGGAGGTAATGGCACGTAATTCTTTCGCTCCGGTGGAGTTTTGGTTAGTGTCTTAGGGATACTTGACTTCTGCTTCTTAACAAGGTTCTCTTCGCTTCGAGATGAATGCGTTCTGGTTTCTGGTGGACTGAATTTTCCGGCGTTGGCGTTTACTTGCCGCCCTCGGTGATCAACCGTTCTTCGATCAATTTCTTCTGATCGCCGGTAGTCTGATCTTCTACGCCCTGCAGAATCCTTTCTATGAGCCGAGCTAGCCGCACTAGCAGCACCCGCAGAGCTCGTTTCGCTGAAACTAGCTCTAGATGTGTTCATACTTGGACTCAGTAGTGTGGAGTTTCTCGCAGCAGCATCGGCAATCGTTGATGGGACTTCCAGAGAATCCTGCCTTGGAGTTGCGGTGAATGCTAGCGAAGCAGCTTTCGCACTTGCAGGTGGAGGTCGAACTCTTGCCGTGACATTCACCTTCGATGAAGAAGACCCACCTCTGCTTCTCCCTTGCGGCCGCAGCGTCCGTAACATTCCACTTTTCTTCTCAGGACTCGGTGTCCTCGATGTCCTAGTAGGCACAGTGGCGATTGGATTTAGGGCAACTCCAGTCTCTTGCTCCATGTCGTACTGCGGTGCACTTTTTATTCTTGGCAGTTCAGAAGCAGAACTGCTACTCACGGGCGGAGGTCTGGTAGGCAATGATGGTGGTCTAGCAAGATCCGGATAATCTATTGGAGGAATTGTGCCATCACCTAACCAACCTCCTGGTGTGGTTTCCTCTCCGGTTCCTTTGGGATTGTCCGAAGAATCCTCTGCCGCCTTTTCCTCTGCCTCTTTTCTGCTCTCTTGTAGCGCCTGCAGCAAGTCCACTCGTTCCTTGCACTGCATTTCCAACTGTTTCAGTGAGTCCATCAGCGCCTTCTCTGTCTCTGATTTCGGTTTGTAGTTGGCTGGCATGCGGTATGCATTGTGGTAGTAGATCTGGTCGAGCGCATTCTTCCATGATCGGAGCGCTTCCGCTTCATTGTTCTGTCATCAGGAACATCAGTAATGATAGAACATCTTGCGAGGCCTCTGGATAATGCCTACCTTGCTCTCGAAGTAGACGGCAGTTGAGCAGACTAGGAAACAATCGTCGTACGTCTTCTGCATGGACGAAGCGGGATTACTTCGTAGCATGGTGCCTGGTGGGATAGGCGGAAGACGCACGACTGGCGAGTGAGGATGGCAAGACGGTTGTGCATGCCGTGGTTACCCACTACCGTTGCTGATAGAAATAATAGGATATGCGGTTGTATTTGGAAGGTGCGGGTATACGGCGGCAAAGATGGGTATTGCTGCCGATGGTTGTTGTGCGACTGAAGTGGAAGGCTGAGACCGCGATACTTTTCAACTGACGTCAAAGGCGGCTTGGTTTCCACCCCAGCCATACAATCACACATCGAATTCTCGCAACAACTTAAGTGTTTAGAAGAATTTAAAGCATATTTCAATATTCAGACTCCAGAAATAAACCCGTTTTGGAATTGAGTAGCGCTTTCGACCAGATATGGACGACGCTGGGCTCGTAATACAGGGCGAGCCATCGTCTGTAAGATGATCCCGCTTCAAACCTCATCAAACGCCGATGCTATGTACACATCTCCTATAGTGAATATAACATTGACAAGTCGCAATCCTCTTCTAGATCTCGCAACGGTCGATGTCAATCGCCAGGCCTGCTTGAATGAGATGCGAGCGACGAGCCCGCGGACGGCCGAATGAATAGAAAACAGTTTCCGCCTGTGTGAGAACAGCAACCTTGGATGAAACACCAAGTTATGCGTCCATCAGTATTTTTAACTCCTTATGAAAGGCCGCAAGATTGGCGATTGACACTCTTTCAACATCACAAGTAGCTGTAATCAAACCTCTAGATAAAACGTGCGCTCTTCAAATAGTATTATTTCTTGAGACGAAAAACGCCTTTGCCATTTCGTACGCGGACCTGCGCGGAAAAAGTTAGCATGACGTTCACTGCAAGACTCAAGTTACGGAAGAGGGAGTGTACCAGCAAATGGCGGTGCTAGGCATGGTGGTGACAATTCTGGGCTTGAATCCACGGAAGAAGCCCTTCCAGCCATCTCTCTTCTGGATGATCTTGGCCGCCTGCCACAGTCCTTTCACGTTTCTCAGCTCTGCATCCTGCGCGGTGCCTCGCGTTTGAAGCAGTGTCTTGATTACGTCCAGCGGTGTCGTCACGCCTGCTGCGAATCCGCCTGCTACACCTCCTGCGAAGCAATGTGTATATGGGTCGTATCGGCCGCTGGGATTAAGGACTTTGGAGGTGGATTCGTATGCCATGAATTGAATGGCGGTAAAGGGTACGGTCATGCATAGAGTCGTGGGATAGGATACGTAGAAAGCTGTCATGCCTTCGGTTCGGAAGACTGTCCGTGCGCAATTCCATATTGAAGTGTAGACGGAATTGTGTAGTTGCATGCGTTGCTTGATAACTACGATGCGGTGAGCTTGATTTCGACCATGTTTAGATTTATTGCAAAATTTACCATCAAACGGATTCATTAGTGCGTCGCTTGCTATCGTTGCAGCGGCTCCACCGACGGCTGGTAGAAGTGAGTAGTTTGCAGCTTGTCATAGTGATATCGAGCTCCTACCTGCTGCTAAAGGATGGTGTTCGCTTTTGAGACCTGCATTGCCGCCCATCGCATGTTTGACTGCTTCGTATGTTGCAAAGTATACCGCATGTGCGGGACCTAGATTTTCGTCAGACCAAGCAAGGCATCGTCATCACAATGAGAGTCCAACCTGCACCAACCACCACGCTAGAAACTCCTCTCCATAGCGTCCGGAAGCCTTCCACTCTTGATATTGTGACCATGGCATTTGATATGCCTGTGTAGACGGCGGTTGGGGCCGGGTTGACAACTTGCATCCGTGTCTTATCAAACGGTGTCAGAACAAGCGAATCAACAGTATAAGAGTCTGCTCACCTTGAGCAAGTCGATGGGATACATCACCGAGTGTTCCTGCGATCGATTTAGCATGGGCACAAAGGCCGTATCATTCGTGCGGCACATACTGCGATGCCAGCAAAGGCTCCGGCAGCCATATTGGCCGCGAGGGAGAAGTTTGGCGGCAACGACTCATAGCTAAACAATGCATCAGCACTCCTGTGAATGCGACTGAAGTCATCCGCGACGTACTCAAAAGCATCCTCTTCTGCGTGAGCGGCCATATGCCGCGGCGGGATGGTAGGTGAAACTTCTAAGGAAGCCAGAGCTGCTGTGGCTCGCAAGCTCCTGAGGATTGAGGATAAGGAGAAATGGGTGAACGGAGAGGGATATAGGACCGAGGTATCTATGACAGGAACAATGACATTGAAGATAGAAGAATTTGGTGGTGGTGAGAACGAGAAGGTTCAAGGTCGGTGTGTCTGGGCGCGAGTTGTGGCGCAAAAAAAGAAGAGCGAAGCGTAAACTCCAGATTTTCAGGTCACTCGAGCTCCGACCGGATCCCACTACATCATCTTTGCAAAACCCATGACTTTCAGGCCTAGATCAGATGTCTTCACGTAATCCATGTGTGGATTCAATGTAGCTAAGGGACCTAATATCTTGATGATATTCTGTCATCCGATGCTTTCACTCGGCCCCTACCGAGTAGATTTGACGTTTCGCCCTTCCCACATCTACCTAGCCGCGGAATTCTACTCCACCAACATAACGCCGAAACCTCTATCGCATTTAAGACCCACAAACAGACTAAAGGTAGTTCAGGCGCGGCATTGGCGGCAGGGACGTTGCTGCTTGCGCTTCTCTACCTATTCACGAGTCTGCCTTTTGGTCGCGTGCATTCGTTTTGCCATTGCTGTTGTCTTGCATTCCGAAGCAATAAGTTCCAACTGCCGCCGATTTCGGCCTGCCGCAATGTGGCACTTCAAAGATATCCACTGCTAGTTAGACCTGGGCGCCAAATAGCGAATGCGACCCCGAATACGCTCGAGATACGATTGTTTTACAACACCATACAGGCCAATGTCTATTATCAGATCAGATAATTATTTAGTCGCTGATCTCCCCGGCCTGACTTGCTCCCTAGGTGCATAAGAGTCCTTCAAACTCAAGCTATCGTATCCAGCGTGATTATCGCGTCCATAGGTTACGTGCGAAAGGCTGTTGCCTAAAGCCCAATTCCACTTTTGTAGTCAAACAAGCAATATCTCCCGTAATGCTTCGGGCAGCGTTGAAGTCAAAGCCGTGCAAGTACGAGAGATCAGATGCTAACCGAGGATGTAAGGGCGGTATGATGTGAGCCATTGGCAGGATGAAGATTAGTGACGGCAGCAGGGTGGAAATATGTCTTGCACTCTGTTATGCGGAATGAAGAGCGTCGACATGCTCAACACTCGCATCGTCCATGCCAGCGTGGGAAGGTGACAACCTCTCGAATGTTCGGCACGCCAGAAAGGTAGCAAAGTAGGCGATCGAAACCAAGCCCAAAGCCACCATGTGGTACGCTGCCGAACTTCCGGAGATCTGTGTACCATTGAAGATTTGATGGTATCATCTTGGAGTACGGATGCGTTGCGGTGTCCGGTGTAGCGCTTTGTGCGACCGAATCTGAATCTCCGTCCTTGAGCAAACCGTGTCTCTGCATGCTTTCAAGTAATTGCGCCAGTCGATGCTCGCGAAGAGATCCACCCACGATTTCACAGATTTCAGGGACGAGAAGATCGAAGCATGCAACCGCCGGAGTGCGATCCTGTGCTCCTTGTGGTGTTTCAGAAGGCAACATATAGAACGCCTTGATATCACGTGGGTAGTCCGTGACAAAAACTGGACTGTTCTGCCCAACGCGTTTTGCCAAATACTTTTCGTGCTCTGCCTGTAAACTGGAACCGAGCGTCGGAGGATATACGAAGGTTGCTTGTCCTTGGGATACGGCACGTTGAAGAATAGAAATTGCTTCCGAGTAGGTGATCCGAGGCCATGGACCTTGGATGAGACCATTCCATCTTGCTTCCAACTCGTCACGGGTGATTTCCTGCTGCTCCGTGGGCTCTGTGGATCCAATCTTAGTCGATCTTGCGGCCAATAACTCTTTGCCAACTTGTGAATCGGCAAGAGTCTGTGCAATGGTCCGAAGTAGCTTTTCGACCAGATCCATCACAGAGTCGAGATCGTCCACAAATGCAGTTTCAGCTTCGAGCATGTAGAACTCGCTGAGGTGACGAGGAGTTTCGCTCTTTTCCGCGCGAAACGTAGGCGATAACGTCCAAACGTTACCTACGGATTGTGCGAGTGCCTCGAGGTGGAGTTGCGAAGATACGGTCAAGTACTTCGTGTCACGGAAAAAGAGCTCATCATCGGAGCCAAGTGCTTCCGGGTTTTTGGAATTATCTTGTATGACGGCAGGGTTTGCAATGCTGAACACCTCTCCAGCGCCTTCACAGTCTGACGATGTGATAATCGGAGGATGTGTTTGCACATAGCCTTCTTGTGAGAAGAAGGACGTTGCGCAGGCAATCGCAAGTGATCTTAGCCGGAGTATGAGAGCGTTATACGGGAGTCGACTTCTGAGGTGTGGTAGGGTGCGCAGGAAGTCCACGGTGTGGTACTTGTTTTGGATTGGATAGTTCTGGCAGCATCATTACTCGGTCAGCACGATTGCATACGTAAACGACCTTAGCAGATAGCTTACGGAAGCGTCGTTTTCCCCTAGGATTTGTATATGCTGCACTTGAAGCTCATGGGATTGTTCCTTGCCCGCGGGGGACGCGGTCCATGAGCCGGTCAAACGTACTGCGGTACCTGTGGCAAGCCTATGCAAATGTTGCGTAAGCTGGAGTAGAGCTTCTTAAACGTGTGGCAGATGGCACATACGCATTTGCTTGTTCGGGAGTGAGAACTGCCTGTAGAGACTCCACCGTGGATCCATCTCCAATTGCGGCGAAAGCAATTCGCTTCTGCTTGCGGATTGACCTCACGAAGCCATTGACGGTGATCAGAGCCTGTGCAGGTTTTGACGAGCCGATCTCGGCATTCAACAAGGTCTTAATCGCAATATGTGAAGGTCGTGTGACGAAGGAGGATGATCGAGTCAATTTGAAACGTGATATCGGCGATGAAACGCGTTGTCGAGCAACACTCAAGAAGGCGTTTAGCATGTGGTTAGCAATGGGCGGATGTGGATTTGCAGCAGAACTGGTAAGTGGAATCGAAAAGCTCACTAGGAGAAATACAAAGTTAGAATGAGCATTGGCTCGCAGCCACAAGGCGTGAAGTGAGGTTGTGCAAGACGGTAAGAAAGATATTTCAGTGAATCTTGTACCTCAAAGCTTGGATGCGCACGGGCCGACTGAACGCCACGCGGTGGGGATGTTAAAAGTCTATCTCGTGCTCTCGTACTTCTCGTACTCCATACTCCCATGCTCTACTCGGTAGCCCTTGCATTACCGACTCGAACACACGGCAAGGATTGATGTCGGCTTGTATTGCCTCACAGGCGCGAGAGAGTGTGAGCTATGGCTCTCTGGTGCAAAACACCTCGCATTTCAGTCATCAACTGCAGTGATTGAATGAGGATCTGACACGGTTGATGGTAATTGAGATGTGGCATCCCCTAAATTCTCATACTTGCTACTTGTATAATTTAACTTTTCGAACTTGCCGGGCATATGTAGTAAAGTGCAACAGGCTCAAAACACCCGGGATGGACGTGGTTACGAAACTCCATCAACGAACGATTCTCATCCTAGCATATGCTTGTTCTCCAGGATTTGCTGTGCGGGTAGCAGAAGTCATTTGACTGATCCTCCGACTCAATTGCTCCTACAGGCACACTTGCATACCAAGAGCTCTCCAAAGGAATCGGTAAGCTCCGGACGATGATGTTGTCTCATGCCCAGAACCCCACTTCATGCTTTGAAAGGCCAGGCCGTTCGCTGCTCGGAAGTCCAAATGGTCCCACCGATTCACGGCTCTTGTATGCAAGCTCCTGCGATCGACGCCGGGTTCTCGACAACTCACGCTCGATAGTGGCGGGAGTTGAGCTGGTGTGGAGTTAACGGAACACCGATGGGTTTGGGCCCGGGAGAAGTTTCGGTTTCCAAATCAGAAGCATCCTATCAAAGGCTGGCGTCTTACAGTCGCTGCTTTACTTTTTTCCTTGTCACAATCGGCCGATATCTACTGGCAAAGTTTGGACCGACGCTTGGCCGAAGGGAAAGCGATGGTAACATGTGGCATTGGCCAAAGGCCTTGTGCTCAAGCTGCACTTATGCATGCAATTGCAGCCACAAGCGATCATCCTTTGCTGCCAGATCCAACGCTATCGTGGCTAGCGCCGAAGCGCCCTGGGTCTATCGAGCACAAAGATCTGGCAGCCCGGTTTCCAAGATCTTGATGATGCGGGTCTTGGGCATCACGAGTGGTGTGTCACTGGGCGTTGATCCTTGTGAAATGCTCCTCCATCCGAATTCCCACACGTCGCCGACTTGATTTTGACAGAAGCCAACCGCAGCCTCCGTCAATGCCATTGGGCATTCCAGCAGGTGCCCGGTCCAAATCCCAAGTACTTGGACTTCAAATCGAGTTCCGCCAGCTACTCCGTCTTGGACTTAGTTTGCAACACCTGCAGGATCTCATACTTGACGTTGGCGTCACTGTCGACGGTGTAACCCGACTTCCTGCCACGCACGGCTCAGCGGTCTCCAGACACACGGATAATCTCATATCGCGTCTTTTTTTGGGCTGCGTTGGCGTCGTTATAATGCTTCTGGGATACCGCTTGTTTCGAAGTTACCGATTTCGTACTTATACGACTGCCATCCCACGGCGCCTCTCCAGCACGTTTAAACCATCTTTTCCTTTCTAAGTTTCTGGCGGCGCGGCCCCACCAAAATTTTTTTTTTTTGAGAAGTGCGTTTTGGCATTTTTCCTTCTGGCAGCCATGCCGCAGTCTCGACCGAAGCCGTCCGAAATTGCAGCGGAGGCTAAACGAGTCTACATTCCGTGGATCGCACGACACTACGAACGAACTTTCCCGGCATGTTCGGTGCTACATCCGGACTCGCTGGCGATCACCGTATCTCCCGACATGAAAACAAGCACGTGGCCTCGCATTGCCGTCATGGAGGGAGATGCGGTCGACGTCGCCCTCGGCTGGTCGCAGTTTAATGAAGGAAAAGGGAACCGTGCACACATTCCCGTCGTCAACATGGCAAATGAAAAAAGACCGGGCGGTGACTGGGAGTCAGGATTGATGGCTCCCGAGGAATGCCTTGCTCGACGCAGCAATCTAGTGCGGGCATTACCTGCACCGTGGCAGTCGGGATCGAGAGAGCATTATCCCATTCCGCAGACAGGGGGTATTTACTCGCCGTCGGTTGGTAGGTTGCCTGTTTTTCCGATGCTGGTTACTAGGCGCTGACATTATGCAGTGGTATTTCGCGACGGACCCGAACAATACGAATTGTGGCGCGAAATGCGGGCGGTGCCGGTTATTTCTGTGGCTCCGGTGCGACGGCCAAAACTCGACGAAACAGGGACACGATATTCATTCGACCAAGAACGAGAGTTGATGAAAGACAAAATGCGCACGATCCTGCGCATTGCAGCCCGATGGAACCACAGGGATATCTGCTTGGGTGCGTTTGGAGTGGGGCCGATCTTTCGAAACCCAGTCAGAGAAGTCGCCGAGATGTGGAAGCAGCTGCTTTTCGAAGAAAGCGAGTTCACCGGCGTGTTTTCGAACGTTGTCTTCGCCATTGAACGGTCCTCGGGCGTCGGCACGGCCGGGTCTCCCTCCATCACGGACCTCGAGATCTTCCAGCACGTCTTCGACCCATCGCGCATCTTTGCTACAAATTACAGGCAGTGAAACGGTCACTCGTCACGCTTGAAAGGTTGCCATGAAAACTGGGCGAGCTTTTCTGCAATTGCTATGCAGGTATGCTTGCTTGTTCCTGTGGCGGCATTGGCACACTGCTAAGGTTAGTTGTGACGGCGTGAGCCTTTTACGTTCAGCATGCATCATCGGGGTTTGGGATTGGCAGAGGAGCGTACGGTAGTGGAGTTTCCTTCTCCCAATGGTGTCCGGCTTTATCTGTACAATTATCCTATCATTCGCGGTGCGGGGTGTTTTCGAGATGATTTCCGCGGCCAAGGTACTTAACGAAGAGCGAGCCAAACTGGGATTTTCAGAGTGCTTGGGTTGATGGCGTTCGGATTGGCATATTTCAAATCAATTTAGACTACGCACGAAAACGGCGTTGCTGAGGCCAATCAGCATAGCGGTATATGTAGACTCCAAATCAAGCGTCGCAGCTTTTTGGTTCAAGCAGGGCTTTCCCCATGAGGCTGCAGTGCGAAAAGCGAGGGGGGCTTCTGCAAGACAGGAGTTAAACGAAGAGTTTTGCTTGGTGTGCGTGCTGTGCTTTGCCGCGGAATATTCCAGCAGGCAAGGATGGAGGCTGGAAGGTAGCGAAGTGACCGTTGATGGAGCCAATTGCCTTAGCCCGCCCACTAGCGGCGTCAACTGCATTTCTACGTCAATTGCTGCGCCGTAACTCCATCGACTCGTGCCGCGACAAGTGACGGCTGGCTTTTCGATACACGTCCGTCTCGATGACGACGGCCGTGTCTCCGGGGAATGTGGGCCAGTTGCGCCGCTGAGCTACCTCCACGTAACAAATAACAATTGATGGATTGCTCTGCGCCCGGTTGCACGACCATTAAGGCGGCGAATCACTCTCACCGCGCATGCTGCAGGGTCTCGCTGAATCAAGCTCTAGAATGTCGGCTTGCTCCCAATGGCTTTTTGAAATTGTCTGAAGCAAGCTAGCCACCTACGTGATGCCAGATTGGCTTTTTGCCCTTCTGACCCTTTGCGGCGCCCGGCATCTGTCAAACTCTCCGGCCTTCGTTGTGGGTCTTTTTAGGTGCATATCCTGTGCCATTTGGACCTGTCGAATCGCCCGCCTCCAGCTGATGGCCTTTACAATTGCGGTTTGGCCAACCAAATCCTTTTTCCATTCGCTATACCGTCCCGTGTCTCCGTGTCCCGGGCGTCCGGAATCCCAGAGGATCTTCACGGTTGTGCGAACCCAAATCTGCCTTTCCCTCTAATATCCACGTCGGCTTTTCGGGCTATGCGAGATATCTGCAGCCTCCACCGCCTACCACCAAAGTGCGTGCTGATTTCTTACCGCCGTCCTACACCTTCCGCTTCCTGCTTCTTCAATAGTTGTTCTTTTTCATATTCTGCAACCCGTCGCTGTTTGAAGTATTGGACCTGCAAGATGATTAGCCTGGGAACTGACATCACTCGTGCAACCATCACATCATCTGCACAAGTGACAAAACGCAACTTCCGCTTCCGCGTACGCTGCAACATTGACTATCTTTGCCTATCATTTGCTCTCAACCGATTGTGTGAGGGACTGGACTCACCCAGCTGCTGGCGCAGTTCTGTTCGAAGTTGACCGACTCCTTGGCACAGGCTTTCTCTGCAGCTTCCTTTTGTCCAATGGCGTCTAGAATGTTGTTCTTGTCCAAGCATTGAAAATAGGCGTCGCGGGCATCCCAACATTGGGCTCTTTTGACGCGATCCGGAGCTTCATATGCAGGATTTTCTTTTGATCCTTCCGAAGGGCGACCAGATCCAAAGACGGAAAGCCATGCCATGTTTTGTTTCGGTCGGTGTGGCCTATGATGTCAATCGGCATGTGTCAGTAGTAGCGTGTTCAGAAATGTATAGAGATTGTCATACCTTTGAATTGACAGTGCGCGCGGCCGATGATGAAGTTGAAAAATTGTGTCCCTCGATCTCCTTCACATACCACACCAAGTCTTGGCAGAGCCCGGAGCTTACCACAGCACAGCCACAGCACCTCAGCCACGTCGACCAAACCCCGAGTTTGACATTTCAGCATGTACGTACTGCGCATGCATTTCTTCCATCAGCACATCAACCTTCTGTGTCTACGTTATTCGCTCCGTACGCGCATTTAATAGTTCCTGGGACGCGCTGTCATACGGCTTACACCGCAGCGCAAATGACCTCTTCAACGTCAAGATCCTCATGATCCACGACCTCAGCCTACCAAACCCAACGTGGTGATGCCACGAAAGCGCCGCCCACCGCGGCCGGGAGCGCTCCACGACCTCTCGCCGCTCCGCCTCCTCTCGCAGATCGTCATCCTCCAGCTCCTGTACTACGTGACGGCGGCTCTGCTGCTGCTCTTCACGACGCTGGTGGCCGGGCAGCCGCCGACGCCCGACCTGCTGCTCTCGTGGCGCACCGTCCGCAGCGACACCACGTTCGGGTGGACGCTCGCGCTGGTGTGGATGCTGGACGCGCTGGCCTGGTACGTATCCGCTGCCCACCCTTCCGCCCCACTCCGCTGACCGCCCGCAGCGTCGTCTACCTGCTGCTGCTGGTCGCGCGCTCTAAGCTCGTCCCCGACTTCGCCTGCACCATCGCCTTCCTGCACCTCGTCGCCTCGTCGCTGTACGAGCGTGCCGTGCCCGCGTCGCTGGCCTGGTGGGCTCTGCAGGCCGCCAGCACCGCCCTCATGGCCTCCTTGGGCGTCTGGGCGTGCCGCTATCGTGAGCTACGGCCGATTTCGTTTGGCGGGAGGGCGGCAGAGACACAGAGTGCGCGGCAGGGTGCTGGTGGTGAGGCAGGTGCTGCTGCGGATGAGGAGCAGGGATTTGGGAGAGGTCGGGGGAGAGGCAGAGGGAGAGATGGTGCTGGCGAGTATGAGATGGTTGGGATGGGTGACTCGACTGAGAATGGATAGGAGCGGGCTCTGGTGAATTGGGTGTTGCATTCTATGGCGTTGGGAGCACGCCTCTACGGCTTGCATGGAAACTGTATGTTCATTTTCATTTGGAACCAGTGTATGCATACCTTAGACTCAAGATGGGTCCTTCGGTCAAATTTATATCCCGATAATCGATTCTATTCTCAAGTTTCTCCTTGCTCGCTGCACGAAACACCTGCAGCATTCAATAGAAGTCTGGGTACGTCAATGGCCCGCATCTATAGCTCCTTGAATATTAAGTTCCGCAGTAGAGTTGCGGAAGAAAAAGACTAAGGTCAATTAGTTCGCCACTGTAGAGTCCCATAGAAGTAGCTGCGGCATATCGCTTAACAAGCGGATTGAAGTTGCATTCAGGCGCGGTATATGCCATACAGTAAACAGAAGGGTTTGAGCGATACACGCGATGAAGGAGTACCTACAGTGCCTTATGAAGTCGGTTTAACCCTTTGGAAGCACACACACAAATTCAGCCTTGCTGGTCACTTTCAGCAGAAGTCTCTTGACATTTCAAATCCTTCCTCATATTGGTCAAAACCACATCAAACGCACATGATTTCAAAGCCAAGCATTCAAGATAATTCGATTTAAACCCAAGTGACTACTCTAGTCAAACATTTGGCGATATATAACACGAAGGCATCTAGTCGGGGGGGTGGGTGGGTTGGAGGTTTGCGAAAACTTGCGCTTTAGTAAACTAGGTAGTTAGAGTGGGTTGTAGCAGCTTGACGACGGCATCGTGCCCTTGCAATGCCGCCCGCACCAACGGTGTCTGCCCGTTGACATCCTTCGAATTGGCATCGACATCATCGCGCTCGAGCAGCAGCCTGACTATGGCCTCGTGCCCTTTATATGCCGCCAACCATAGCGGCGTACGCCCACTTTCGTCCTTCGAGTAGGCATCGACGCCGTGCTTGAGCAGCAGTTGGACCACGGCCTCGTGCCCTTGCAATGCTGCTGACGACAGCGCCGCCCGCCCGTATCGGCCCTTCGAGTTGGTATAGACGTCGTCGCGCCCGAGCAGCAACCGGACCACGGCCTTTTGCCCTTGCAATGTCGCCAACAACAGCGGCGTGCGCCCGTTGTCGTCCTTCCAGTTGACATCGACGTCGTCACGCTCGAGCAGCAGCCGAACCACGGCCTCGTGTCCTCCCTCTGCCGCCAATAACAGCGGCGTCCCCCCGCGTGGTATGTCCTTCGAGTTAGTATAGACATCGTCGCGCTCAAGCAGCAGCCGGACCACGGCCTTGTGCCCTCGCAATGCCGCCAAACACAGCGGCGTGCGCCCGTTGTCGTCCTCGGAGTTGACGTCGACGTCGTCACGCTCGAGCAGCAGCCGAACCACGGCCTCG
>Ga0335072_10000622_pt1 | contig 65406 bp, 51 predicted proteins | sample Lox_Sample_21_FD_206725 | JGI IMG/M metagenome (GOLD analysis project Ga0335072, IMG submission 206725) | Soil microbial communities from Loxahatchee National Wildlife Refuge, Florida, United States - Lox_Sample_2.1 | ecosystem: Environmental > Terrestrial > Soil > Wetlands | place: USA...
CAAAATGCCGCGGCGGTGAAAGGGGCGATCGCCAACGTGTGCCAAACCATCGGGGCCAAGGATGAAGATGTAGCCCTATTGGTGCCGGACCCGGTAATCCGCGTGTTTGTGCAACATTTTGATGAATTTCCGCGCAGCAACGAGGAGGCCGTGCCAATGCTGCGTTGGAAGCTGAAGAAGAGCGTGCCGTTCGAGGTCGATGAAACGCTGCTTTCGTATATGCGCCAGGCCCCGAAGGCGGAAGGCGTGGACGTGGTAACGGCGATCGCGCGGCTGCGCATTATCAAGGAATACGAGGCATTGCTGGAGGAAGCCAGCTTGCGGCCGGGTGTGGTGATGAGCACCACGCTGGCGGCGGTCAGTTTATTGGAGGACCAGAAACCCACATTGCTGGCGCGTGTGGCGGGCACATCCTTGACCACAGCCATTGTGCGAGAGGGTGTACTAGCAGGATACCGGTGCACGGAGTTGCCGGTGCATACCGAATCGCTGACGCCCCATTTGCTTTTGGAAGAGATTTATCCGCTGGCTGCGTATTATCAGGACACCTGGCAAGAGGGCATTCAGGCCGTGCGGGTGGCGGGTTTGGGTAACCGGCTGCCAGAATTTGTGAAGCCACTGGAGGATGAGTTTAAATGCCCGGTGCGGTCGTTGTTGAGTGCCGCGATATCGGACGGGAACCTGAAAGCGGAAGCCAGGCCGCTGGCGGACCACGAACTGGAAGGCCTGGTGGGTTGGATGTTGCATCGGAATTAACAGGAGTTAGCAAGAAGGTATGCAAGTCGGACTGAATCTCGCGACCAAGCCTCTCATCAGCCATAGAAGGTTCTTGTTGGGTTCTGCCTTATTGGGGCTGGTGGCCAGCGTGCTTTTTGTGTACCTCGGCTGGCGATGCTACACCTTGCGCAAGGCCGACGAAGCGTTCCGCGCTCGTATGGGGGCGCTGCAGGAACAGATGGCGCGGGTGCAGGAGCAACGCGCGGAGTTAGTACGGTTTTTCGCCAAGGAGGAGAACCACAATCTTCAGGACCGCGCGCGGTTCGTGGGCAGTGTGATCGAAGCGCGCAGTTTCAATTGGACGAAGATGTTTATGGACCTGGAGCGCACCCTGCCGGCGGGCGTGCACGTGGAGAGAATCTCGCCGACCTTGGAGAATGGGACGCTGTCGGTGAAATTTGTAGTTGCGGGTTCGTCGGAAGAGGCAAAAGTGAAGTTGTTGAAGGCGTTTGAAGAGTCACCATCGTTCACCGATGTGGAGCTGACTGCGGATACAGCGCCGAAAACGGGCGGCCCCACCGCGGACGTATTCAGCGTGGAATTTTCTGCGATTTACACGGGTATTTGAGGATGACGGACTTTAAGACCAAGAAAAGGTTGATCGTCGGGGCGCTGGCGCTGGTTCTTCTGGCCGATGCGGGGCTGATGTATTTCAATGCCAAGTTGTCTTCGCCCGCGAACAACCGCGCGCGAGCACTGACCGTCGAGAGCCAGCAGTTGGCGCTGGTGAAGGCCGACGTGGAGCGCGCCTCGAAGATCCGCCAGACCATCCCGGATATCCTGAAGAACTTCGATGAGTTCGAATCCACGTTGCTGCCGGCATCGAAAGGTTATTCGGTAATCACGCAAGAACTGGATGATTACGTGCGCGACTCCCATTTGGTGGCGGAAGCGCAACAGTTCCACTCGAAGGAAGTGAGCGGGCGGAATCTGACCGAACTGCGCATCGAGGCTTCGGTGACCGGGGATTACAGCGGGATTGTGAACTTCCTGAATCACTTGCAGAGATCCAAGAATGTTTACATTGTGGATTCACTGGCGGTCGATACCGGCACAGAAGCGACGCGAGGGGCGGCGACGGCGTTGAGAGTAACGCTGCACCTGAGAACGTATTTTCGGAAGGCTTGATGGCGCAAACGAAGCAACAACGAGAGCAGATCGTGCTGGCGGTGCTGGTGGTAACCGCGGCAGTGGTCTGGTACTTCTACTTTGGCAGGCACCCGAACACCACCACTACCGGAGTGAGTGTCGCCGGGAAATACACGCCGATTGACGCCGAGGATTACAGCGTGATTTTCAAGGATATGGCGACGTCCGCGTCCACGGTGTACAAACCCTCTGGGCGAAACATTTTCGTGGCTGCGCCTGTGCCGGTGGCCCCGACGCCGGCGCAAGTAGCCGCGGTGAAAGCGGCGGTCAAGCGAGGGCCGGAGTATCCGACGGTGCACCAACCCCCACCGCCCCCGCCTCCGGTGCTGACGATGAAGTTCTTCGGTTATGGTTCGCTGCCGATCGACGGGCCGCGGCGCGCGTTTTTGCTGGACGGCGAGGATATTCGTATTGTGGAAGAAGGGGACACGATCCAGAACCACATTAAGATTACGCACATAGGGAATGACCGGATCGAGTACGAAGACACCATTACGAAGCAGAAGAATTCGACGAATTTGGAGACAAGCCCGCAGGGATGAGGCATCGCTATACAGCTCGACGAAGGCAGCGGCGCGATTCGGGTTACGCGCTGTTGTTGATGATGTTTTTCCTGGCGCTGCTGGTGTTGAGTCTGGCGGAAGCCGCGCCGACGGTATTGAGCAGCATCCAGCGCGAGCGCGAAACCGAGATGGTGTGGCGCGGCAAGCAATATACGCGCGGCATTCGCATGTATTACATGAAAATGCAGCACTTTCCGACTTCGCTGGACGATTTGACCAAACCAAAAACGGGAATCCGGTTCATGCGGCAGGCCTATAAGGACCCGATGAACCAGGAGGATGGTTCCTGGAGATTGATTTACGTCGGGCCGAACGGACAACTAATCGGCAGCCTGAGCGACCGGACGCTGACACTGAGTGGTCTGGGCGCGGCAGGTGCAGGGACCCAACCTGGTGGCTCGCTGTTCTCCTCTGGCAACAATCTGACGGTGGGAGGCGCAACTGGGTCCGGTGCTTCGAGCTTTGGGTCGTCGAACTTTGGGTCCTCGAGCTTTGGGTCTTCCGGTTTTGGTTCCAGCCAGGCTGGTTCCGGTTTTGGTGCAAGCCAGGGTGGCTTAACAACAACGAATGGGCCGAACGGTATTGGAGGTAATAACGCAGGGCCAGGGGCGCCGGGAGCGAACGGAGCTGGATCGACAGACGACCCGTTGCAGCCGCATTCGCTGGCGGGCAGCATGGACGCCAGCAACACCATCGGGGGAAACATTATCGGCGTGGGCAGTAAGATAAACAAAAAGTCGTTTCTGGTTTACAAGCACGCCAAGAACTACCGGCAGTTTGAGTTTATCTGGGATCCTTCGACGGACACGACCGTGGGCCGCGCCTCGACGGGAATTGGAACACCGATACAGAACAGCACGGGAATGACTCCTGCGGGTTCCAGCAGCACGCCAACTTCGCCGTTCTCGTCGGGCGTGAATCCCGGCCAGAATACCAACCAGCAGCAAAGCCCGAGCCAGAACCAGAATCCGGGCGATATGAACTCGAATCCCACGCCGCCGTTGCAAGCGCCGAACCAGTAGAAGCAGATGGCAGGCAATTGCAAACAGGAACACCCAGCAAAAAGTGCGAATTTCGCGTAAGCGTTCGATCTAAAGGAGTTACGTCGCGACTAGCGGCCCAGGCACTTGTATGTGCGGATTCTACAGGGGTTATAAGGTGCCTGTTTTGATACGGTTGCGCAATCTATTGATTGTAAGGGACTTACGGGTGCACTGTCTCGCAAGCATGAGATCTAAAGCAGTTAGCCGTAAAATTGCCGGCCGGTCCGTATTGCTTGTGGCCTAGGCTGGCGCGGTTCCTGGAAGACGGCCTAGGAAATGTGAGCGTGAGCGCAAGAATCCCTAGCCGCAATCATACATAGATTATACCGCATTGTCAAGATAATTTTTGAGTAATCCATATCGGATTGGGAACTGCGCGCCACGGACCTAAAGGATAGGGTCCAGTGCACAGGGCGGACGGCGCTAGCGCGGACGATGGTTGGCGGCAGGTCTACTTCTGCGCAGTGGTTTGCGTTTTGAGTTTGGCGTAGCTCTTGGCGATGCGCTGGACGTATTTCATGGTTTCGAGGTAGGGAGGGACGCGACGGCCATATTGGTCGACGCGCTCGGGACCGGCGTTGTAGGCGGCGAGAGCGAGAGTCAGGTTGTGATACTTCTCGAGTAGTTCCTTCAGATAACGGGTTCCCGCGTTTACGTTTTCTTCGGGATCGAAGATGTTTTTCACTCCATAGAGGGCGGCGGTCTGCGGCAAAAGCTGCATCAGGCCACTGGCTTTTTTCGGAGAGAGCGCTTTGGGGTTGAAATTGGATTCCACGGCAATGACGCAGTGAATCAAGTCGGCATCGATGTTATAGCGCAGCGCGGCGGAACGAATGATTTTTTCGAAGGGAGTTTTGTCGCTGAGGGGCACCTCGATGGGTTCAAAAATCTCTTCGGGCTCGATGGCTACAATGTCCGTGAGGGGAACTTCGGCAGTGCCGCCTTGGAGATGCAGAATGTAGCGGTCGGGAAGGATCTCGTAGCCGGTGACGTCGAGACGCGCGCCACTGCGCAAGACCACATAATCCGCGCGAGCGGCGGTGGCCGCCGCCAAGAGCAACACGAGGACGGCCAATCCCAGGGAGAGAGGGTTTCTATTCACGGTTATTCGGCCTACACCAGAGCGAACCGTTCAATCGCCGCGGCGACACCGTCTTCGTCATTGGAGCGAGTGACATGCCAGCCACGTTGCTTCAATTCCGGGACGCAGTTGTCCATCACCACCGCGGTACCTGCAAAGGATAACATTTCCAGGTCGTTATGATTGTCGCCGATGGCCAGGATTTCCTGTGGGGCGATGCCACGAAGGGCGGTCCATTGGGCCAGGGTGGTGCCTTTGGTAGTGGCAGCGCGAAGCACGTCGAGCATGGCAAAGTCGCGATCCTCGTAGACGGTCACGGCGAGAGTGAAGTCTTCAGCAAATTGGACGTGGCGAAGAGTGGTTTCGGCTTCTCGCATGGAGACCACCCCGCCGGTATACATCACTTGAATGGGGTCTTCGTCGAGGCAGCTTTCGAGGGGTAAAGCGGTGGCGAGGAATTCGCGATTTCGGCTGTAGTAGCCGCCGCGCTTGGGGTCGTCCCAGTCGATGGACTCCAGGATCATTTGATTGGCCTGCGGGCGGTCAAACACGACGACGGTCGCGGGACGCCAGGGCTCGGTCGCGCGAATGACGTTTCTGGCGACTTCGCGGGGCAGGAGATGGCGCAAACGAGTTTGTCCGTCCTTGGTGCGGACGAGGGCCCCGTTGTTGACGATCATGGTCAAGGGGGCGTCGATTTGCCTGGCAACGGGCATGGCGAAGTCATAGCGGCGCCCGGTGACGAGCGCGACTTCGACGCCGCGGTGGGTGGCGTCGGCGATGGCTTGGCGATTTGCGGGGGAAACCTCGAAGCGGCTGTTGAGCAGGGTGCCATCGATGTCGAGGGCAATGAAGCGGATGGGCATGGAACTAGTTTACCGGAAGAGCCGGAAGGCTGGAGAGAGGGATGGACGAATGCGGCAATGTGTCGCGGCTATGGCGCTCGGCTCGCGGCGCCTGTGGGACCCAGCCCTCGCGGGCTGGGCTAGGTTTGTGCCTTGCCTGTGGCGCTGGTTTGGAGTGCGGATCTGAAGAAGACGCCCGCCTCAGAAGGCGGCCGCTACAAAGGCGCGGGGAGGCGGAGGCAGGATGCAAAAAAACGAACGGCCCGCTTCAGAAAGCGGCCCTACACAGGCGAGGCAAGACGCAGGGTTCGTGCGGGCATGGGGCGCTGCAATGCGGCGCCCCTACGACGGAAAAGCAAGACAGCGGCGTAAAGCCGCTGCTACAAAACGGCGGGGCATAGCAAGAAACCAACTTGAATCCCAAGAGAGAATCTACAAAGACGCAAGATCAATGCGTTTTTTAGGATGGCGGTTTTGGACGTGCCAAGGGGGACAAATTGGTTGTGCTAAAATCGCGCGTTCATGGCTACACATCGTTTGTATTACGACGACGCTTCTGTCCGTAATTTCTCTGCGCATGTGTTGTCTTGCTCTCCGTTGAATCCCGTCGCCAGTGCGTCCGGTGCAAAAGCGGCGTGGGAAGTGCTGTTGGATCGCACGGCGTTTTATCCGTCGTCGGGTGGACAGCCGAATGACCTGGGGCGGCTGGGAGAAGCGAACGTACTCGACGTGCGGGACGAGGGCGAGGAGATTGCACACATCGTTGATCAGGAACTCCGCGTGGGCGCCATAGATGGGTGCGTGGATTGGCCGCGCAGGTTCGATCATATGCAGCAGCACACCGGGCAGCACTTGCTGTCGGCCATGTTCCAGGAACGGTATGGATTGCCCACGGTTTCGTTTCACCTGGGGAGTGAGATCTGCACGATCGATTTGCGCGGGCCAGAACCGAGCTTCGATGTGCTGCAGGGGGCGCAGCGCGCGGCAAACGCGATTATTTTCGAAGATCGGCCGGTGAACGTGCGGTATGGGACTGCAGATCAGTTGGCCGAACTCGGCATACGGAAGGAAGTTGCGCGCGAAGGGATTTTGCGCGCCATCGAAATTGAAGCGGCAGACCTGCAGCCCTGCGGGGGCACGCACGTTAAGACCACGGGACAAATTGGTGTGGTGTTGGTAAGGCGTTGCACGAAAATGCGCCAGGACTGGAGGGTGGAATTTGCGTGCGGAGACCGCGCCGCACGGATGGCCACAGCCGATTTCCAGTTGCTGCGCACGATTGGGGAGCGCTTGAGTTGCTCGCCGGAAGAAGCGCTGGCGGCGATCGAGAAATCCGGCGGGGAACGAGACGCTAGCTACAAAACCCTGCGGGTAGCCCTGCAGCAACTGGCGCAAGACCGCGCCAAGTTGTTGGTTGGCACTGCGGCGCCTGGAGAAAATGGAGTACGATGCATGGCAGTATTGCTCCGCGAGGAGAATCCCGAGCTGCTGCTGCCACTCGCAACGGAGCTGGCGAAAAACGACAAGACGATCGCACTGGTGGTTCACGAAGGGTCAGGACAACTGGTTTTCGCGCAAACCGCGGGTGGCGGGAAAGACATGGCCGCTCTTTTAAAGCAGGTACTTGCCAGTGTTCCGGGCAAGGGCGGCGGCACGCGGGATTTTGTGCGGGCCAAGCTCGTGGAACCCGCACGTTCCAGTGAAACGCTCGCGCTGGCGGCGCAAATCGCGGGCAAGTGAAAGAACCACAAGCCTGAAGCAGGAGGAAACATGAACATGGTTCGAAGTGCACTGGTGTTTTTGGCGTTGGGTGTGAGTGCGGCGGGAGCCTGGGGCCAGATGGCGGCCCAAAAGCCGGAGGTGCCGGTGGAGAAATGGACGGGGAAGACGGTCCTGCTGATCGGGGCGCACGCCGATGATGATGCGCTGTCGCACGGCACGCTGGCGATGCTGCAGGCGCATGGCAACCAGGTGTACGTGCTGACGATAACCACCGGGAACGTGGGCACACAAGACCCCAAGCTGTCGCGCATGCAATTGGCGGAAATTCGACGGCAGGAAGAATTGGCGGCGCTGAAGGATCTGGGCATTCCCGGGGACCACTACATCAATCTTGGATACGACGACGGGTTGCTGGAGTTTGAAGATCGCAAAGCGGTAGTGGAGAACCTGGTGCGCTGGATCCGGAAGTTACATCCAGACGTATTATTCGCGTGGGATCCCGGCAAGGTTTACCAGCGGTGGCACAAGTCTGATCATCGCGCCGCAGCGTATTTGGCTGCCGACGCGGCGCGGGCGGCCATGTGGCGGCTGTTGTTCGAGGGACAGATTACGCAAGAGGGTTTGAAGGAATGGATGATCCCGGAATATATGTTCTACAACGATTACGATTTTCAGGACGAGAACCTTTGGGTGGACATCAGCGATTTTGTGGAGCAGCGGGTGAATGCCGGGTCGCACTATATCAGCCAATTCGGGCCGGGATGGAAGAACTACAACCCGAATCCCAGCGCGGAGGAGATCAAAGAAATGAAGGCGCGCGTGCTGGACACGATCCGCACGCGGGACGGGAAACGGATTGAGGGGTTTCGGTATTATCGGGGATTTCCGGATGCTATCGGGAAGTAGGGGGCTGAACTGGTAAGCTCAACGCAGAGGACACGGAGGGCGCAGAGAGAAGAGGGATTGCTTCCTGCGCGGAACGCAATGATCGTGCGGACACGGGGCACTGCGGTGCGGCGCCCCTACGAGGAAGGCGCTAGGGCGCTATGGGGCGGGTTCGGGGATGGGCTCGATGCGGCCTAGTAGGACGGAGTAGCCGAAGATGCCGATGACCAGGACGGCGGCGGCGATCACGAAGGCTGAATTGAAGGAGCGGGTGGCGGAGACGATATAGCCGGTGATGATGGGTGCGGAAATGGCGGCTAGCTGGCCTGAAAGGTTGGCGATGCTGGCCATGGTGGCGACGCTGCCGGAGGGCGCGATTAGGGAAGGCACGGTCCAAGCTACAGGCGCCGCGGCAGCTAGACCGCCCAAACCCAGGCTGATCCAGCAAAGCGCGAGGACAGGACTGTGCGTGCGCGCGGCGCCGAAGATCGCCAGGCCAAAGGCGGTGCCACCGATCATCACGGTTTGCCGAACTCGGTTGGCGTTCCAGCCGCGTTGAATCAGCGTGTCCACCAGCCAACCGCCGACCAGTAGATCCGTGATGGTGGCGAAGAGCCAGGGCGCGCTGGTGTACACCACGGATTGCAGCAGGTCCATATGGTGGGCAATCGAAAGATAGCTGGGGAGCCAGTTGAGAAAGAGAAAGAAACTGTAGTTGTAGGCGCCCCAGCCCAGAGCCAAGCCATAGACTTTCGGTTGCAGCAGCAAATAACCCAGTAACGAGGGGCGATTCGGCTGCCCGGGGATTTCGGGTTGTGCGCCACCACCGGCGACGATCCACTCCAATTCACGGGGAGAGAGGCTGGCATCTTCGCGGGGATTGCGGTAGTAGACATAAAACAGGACGAAATAGAGCAGGCTCAGCAGGCCGGTGGTGGCAAAGGTAACGCGCCAGCCGAAGTGCAACAGGATTAGCCCGAGGAAGGGAACGCCGATGGCGGAAGAAAATTTGGCGGCCGCGTCGGTGATCGAAATGGCCAAACTGCGTTCGCGTTGCGGAAACCAGTAGCCCAAAGCTTTGGCGTTGGCGGGGAAGACGGGGGCTTCGGCAGTGCCAAGGAGCAGGCGCGCGACGGCAAAAAGGCCTAGACCCGGAGAGAGCGCGCCGGCAAAAGAAGCCGCGCTCCACAGAAAAGTGCTGACACGGCCAACGCGACGCACGCCAAAGCGGTCTAGAAGCATCCCCGCGGGCATCTGCATGAGCGCGTAGGTCCAACTGAACGCGCTGGAGAGGTAGCCAAAAGCAATCAGAGAAATGCCGAAGGAAACGTGGAGCGCGTCTTGAGAAACGGCGATGTTGATGCGGTCGAAATAGCCGATGATCACGCCGAAGGCGAGGAGAAAAGCCACACGCCAACGCCGCCGCGGGATGGGAGGGGGATCAGGGCTGGTTGGAAGCAAGCGCACACCTGTGGGGCGGGATTGCGCGGAGAGCGAAAAAGGTGCGCATAATGGAGCATAGTTTGGCACGGCGGCGCGGTGAACAGCAACGCTTAGAAAGCTGGAACGGGTGAGTGGGGATGGTGATCGGGAAGGGACAGTCGGATCGGACGCTAACTGAGGACGAGTTGAGGGAGTTGGTGTCGGCCGCGACGAGAGAGTTGGGAGTGGATGGCAAGCGCGTTCTGGCCATCGTGCCAGATGGCACGCGGACCATGCCGATGGCGTTGATGTTTGAGTTGCTCCAAGAGGAAATCGGCGGACGGGCGACCGCGTGCGATTATCTCGTGGCTCTCGGAACCCATCGGCCCATGACTGACGACCAGCTTCGTCATCACTTTGGTCGCCCGATCGAAAACGGCCGCTGCGGTAGCGCCAATATCTTTAATCACCGGTGGGAGGTTGAGGATACGTTCGCGGAGATTGGGACGATCCCAGCGGAGGAAGTGGAGCAAGTGTCGGGAAAGCTGCTGAGCGAGGCCATTTCCGTACGGATCAATCGACTGATTTTTGAGTACGACCATGTGCTGATCTGCGGGCCGGTGTTTCCGCATGAGGTCGTAGGATTTTCGGGCGGCAATAAGTATCTGTTTCCGGGAATCAGCGGGAAGGAGATGATCGATCAGACGCACTGGCTGGGCGCGTTGCTCGGCAGCTATCACATTATTGGTACGGAAAGCACACCGGTCAGGGAATTGATTGATCGAGCCGCCGCGAAGATTAAAGTGCCGGTGGCGTGCATGGCGCTGGTTGTCGGACATGAAGGAGTTTGCGGATTCTATTTTGGCGGCGCGCGAGAAGCTTGGAAATCGGCCGCGGCGCTTTCCGCTCAAACGCATATCGAATGGGTGGAGCAGCCGTTTCGGCGCGCGTTGGCGATTATGCCGGAGATGTACACGGACATGTGGACGGCCGCCAAGGGAATGTACAAGGCCGAGCCGGCGATGATGGATGAAGGAGAAGTGGTGATTTATGCGCCGCACATCACGGAGTTCAGCTATACACACGGGAGGCAGATCGAAAGCATCGGCTACCACTGCCGCGACTATTTTTTAAAGCAGTGGAAACACTTCGCGGATGTACCGCGGGGAGTTTTGGCGCATTCCACGCATCTGCGTGGGCAAGGCGCGTTCGACCTGACCACGGGATTTGAGAGGGATCGCATTCGAGTGACGCTCGCGACGGGCATCTCCGAAGAGCGCTGCCGGCGCATGAACCTTGGTTATTTAAACCCCAGGGAAGTGCAGCCGGAAAAATGGCTGGGTCGCGAGGCGGAGGGCGTCAAGCTCATGCCACACGCGGGAGAGACACTTTACCGCGTGAAGAAGACGGCACGGAGCTGACGGGTCTAAAGACCCGCCGCTACGAACGTCGGGCGCAGGCTGCCGGATTTGAAAGGCGCATCCGGCACAGGTAAAAGCGGTGCATTAAGGAGAAACATGGGATCTTGCGGGTAGGGGCGCAGGAGTCCTGCGCCCCTCGGGGAACCAGCGGCGTCGCATTGAGGTGTGCTTGCAGTGGACTCTAAACCCGCACCCTTGAAAGGCGAAGGGTGCGGCACCCGGCGGCATTCAGGCTTGCGCCTGAGCGGCCTTGGCGGCTGCGGAGTCGTAACTCTCACCGTAGATGGCGGGAACTCTGCCGCCCATAGCGCGAAGGTAAGCGGAGAGCTGGCCGCGGTGGTGGATGATATGGTTCAGGGAAAAGTTGAGCCAGGTGACCGCTGGGGATTGAATGATCCCACGGAAATCGAGGATTTTTGCAAGTTGTTCGCCGGAGAGATTGGGGAACTTGGCAAAGTTTTCTTCGAACGATGTGCCATACCATTCTCCGATCTGCGCCGGAGTTTTAACGCTATCTGGGCGATGGATGGGAGTCAGGTCGAATTCACCGTTGACGACAGCGCTGTAAAAGCGATGCTCGGCAGCGACCATGTGCCAAGCCAGCTCCAGCGCGGTTCTCGAGTTGGGGTCGGGCCGGTAATCGGCGCCGGATTGTGGAATCGCTTCGATCACCGCACGGGTGGTGCGCTGCTCGTTTTTCACCGCCGGAAGCATGTACTGCAAGAGGAAAGCAGCCTGTTCAGGGTTGATGGCAATCATGAGAGGACACTCCTGGCAAAGTTATACTGCGGGCGGTTGGATGCACAGGAGAACGAAAAAGGTAGCCGCAGCGCTGGGCTAATTAAAAGAAGCGGGTACGAACGCGGTCCGGCAGGTTGGCCAGATCGACCAGGGTAAGAAAGTCGATGGTTTTGAATTCGCGGTCGATGGCCGGCGGGCCACAGATGCGACCGGAAATCTCCAGGTAGGCGCGAAAAAGCCGCGGGGGACGCCCTGCCTCCACGGGTTCACCGGTGGCCCGGCAATCATGGCCCGGTTGAGGAGTGGTCCGCAGGGAAGGCTCGACGAGGTATTTTTCCTTGAGGGCCTCATACATGGCCGCGCCAACGTTTTCATCCTGCGAGGAGATGGAACTGCAACCGATGAGGTAGCGGGAATCCTGGCGCGTGGAGTAGACGGCAATACCTTTCCAGAGCGCGTGCAGCACCATGATGTTGCGATAATCGATGTGAACACAGGCGCGGCCCAATTCGAGGACGCGGCCGCGGATGCGTTCATAGACGGAAAAATCGAAAAGCTGATTGCCGTAGTAGCCCAGATTTTTGCGAGCGACTTCGCCGGTTTGCAGGCGATAAGTACCGACGAGCTTGCCGCTCTCCAAATCGCTGACCATCAAGTGGTCGCAAAAGGAGTCAAAGGGGTCGATATCGAGACCGGAGCGATCGGAGATAGAAAGGCCCTCGCCGAGTTCGAGGTTAAAGACGTCGTAGCGAAGGCGCTGGCAAGCAATCAAATCCTGTGGTGACTGGGCAAGAGAAACGCGGAACAGCGAAGTTTCGGTTAAGAGCGGATCGGCGGTTACCGTTCTCACAGTTGACCTCTGGCTGCGCCAAGTGTCCCTTGGAGCAGGTTACGAGAATGTTTCATCTACGTCATTTTCATATGTCCGTAGTGACTACTTGGCTACAGAAGAAACCCTGTCCTTTAATTTTACTGGGAACGAAGAGCAAAAGGAAGTGACGGAAAACATGGAATTCACCGGATAGCAACAGCGGGAGAGATGGAGGCAGTGGAGGCGCGCACAATCAACTCCGGCTTGACGATGATACTCTGCGGATATTCGGCTTTCCGAGGGGAATTGATGCGCGCCAGCAGCGTCTCCGCAGCAATAACGCCCATTTGGCGCAGGGGCTGGCGGACAGTGGTGAGTCCGGGGTTTTGATATGCGGCGCTCTGAATGTCGTCGAAGCCGATGACCGAGACGTCCTCCGGGACGCGCTTTCCGGATTCGCGCAAAGCCTGAATCGCACCGATAGCGGAAATGTCGTTAAAAGCAAATATCGCGGAGAAAGGCTCGCCACGATCGAGAAGCCGACGAGTGACGCTGTAACCGACCTGCGGGGAAGGGTTATCGTTGTCGAGTTGCACGGTCAATTTTTCGTAAATGGTAATGCCCAATTCCTTGGCCACGGCGTGCAGGGCATTCCAGCGAATCTCGGTGTCGGAGCTGAAATCCTGTCCTTTAATCAAGGCAATGCGCGTGTGCCCGGATTTTTGCAGGTGCTCCAAGGCCAGGCGAGCGGCCAGATTGTGGTCTAAAACAATGTTGGTGACGCCGGGGACGTCCTGGTGCCCGGAAATGACCACGGCGGGGATGATGCAGTGTTCGGTCAAAACCGTGTCGACGGCGATGATCCCTTCGACAGCACGCTGTTGCAGGAGCGATGGATATTCTTCGATGAGGTCGGGGCGGTGGCGATGGCTGACCACGAAATAGAAATAGCCCTCCTGGAGGAGGTGGTCTTCAATCCCAGAGAGAACTAAAGCGGCGTAGCCTTCGCTGACTTCGGGGACCACGACCCCAATGGTGAAACTGCGCTTTTGCCGCAAAGAGCGGGCCATCAGGTTCGGACGATAGTTGAGTTCGCGGGCGGCGGCCCGGACGCGCTCCTGGGTGGCGGGCGGAATCGATTTAGCGCCCGGGGAACGATTGATGACCAGGGAGACGGTAGCGGAAGACAGGCCCAGGTGGGCGGCCAGTTCTTTCAGGCTGATGGAAGAGCCTGGCGTAGATTTGGAGTTGCCGGAGGAGGAGTCTTTTGCTCTTAGCATGGGTTACTTGAGGCGTAGTCTGGCACAAGGGAGGGTGAGGGAGCAAGGGCAGGGGGCGGAGAAAATCGAAGAATGAGGTAGATTTCATCTAATAAATCGATTTATCATGGCAACATCCGGAGGGCCAGCGGCCCGGCCTTGCCACCTCCCTATGCAGAGAAATGGGATCGGGAACCGCGCCGTCTGTCGCTTTTCCGCAAGAATATCGTTTTTGGAGAATGAGTAGAGCTGCGGCACAATCTGCCGAGCACTAACCCATTTTCCAGACTGTGCTGCATGGCCGGGACAATCTCCCGCTGCGCTTCATTAGACTGTGCACACAGAACAGGAGCCGTTCAACCGTGTCGCCTCGATATCGCCGGCCGTTGCTTTTGCTGGGCTTGCTTGCCTTGTTCGCCTTGCCGGGTGCGCGTTGCCAGAGCTCTCCAGCCTCCACAGGGTTCCATGGATTACCGGTCAGGTCCGATCTAGCCAATCCCACCATCGAGAAAAAAGTAGATGCGCTGCTGAAGCAGATGACCTTGGAGGAGAAGGTCGGGCAGTTGGTGCAATATTCGGTGGGAACGGCCACAGGACCGGGAACCGGCCGAGACCGCTACGACGATATGGTGGAGAAGGGAGAAGTTGGCTCGTTGTACAACCTGGTAGACGTGAAGGCGGCCAACTTTTATCAGCACATCGCGGTGGAGAAATCGCGACTGCACATTCCGCTGATCAATGGTTTGGACGTGATTCATGGTTACCGCACGGAATTTCCGGTGCCGCTGGGATTAGCGTCGACCTGGGATCCGGAAATCGTGGAGAAGGCGGCGCGGATTGCGGCGCAAGAGGCGTCTGCGGCTGGCGTGCGTTGGACGTTTTCTCCCATGGTGGATATCGCGCGAGATCCGCGTTGGGGCCGGATGGTTGAGGGGTCGGGAGAAGATCCGTACCTGGATAGCCAGATGGCGCGAGCGTATGTGCGGGGATATCAGGGAAAGGACCTGAGCGCGCCAGACAGCATTGCGGCGTGCGTGAAGCATTACGTGGGATACGGAGCGGCGGAGGGCGGTCGCGATTACAACACGACGGAGATTTCCGAGCACACGTTGCGCGAGGTGTATCTGCCGCCGTTTTATGCCGCGCTCGATGAAGGCGGCGCTTCGATAATGAGCGCGTTCAATGCGCTGAACGGCGTGCCGTCTACGGCAAATCCGTTCACGCTGACGCAAATCCTGAGGAAGGAATGGGAATTTCCCGGACTGGCGGTCAGCGACTGGACTTCGATTCGTGAATTGATAGCGCACGGCATAGCCAACGACGGAGCGACCGCGGCTTTCAAAGCGTTCACCGCGGGCGTAGACATGGATATGCAGAGCAATCTTTACCACGAACATTTGTTGGAGTTGGTGAAAGCCGGGAAAATCTCCGAAGCGCAAATCGATGAAGCGGTGCGTCATGTGCTGCGGGTGAAGTTTGCGCTGGCGTTGTTTGATAACCCGTATACAGATGAGACGCGGGAGAACCATGGCGCGCTGTCGCAGCCAAACCTGGAAGTAGCCCGCGAGGCTGCCGAACGGTCCATTGTGCTGCTGCGAAATGAATTGGTGGGCGGGCAACCGGTATTGCCGCTGAGCGGCGATGTACATACGATCGCGCTGATTGGCCCGCTGGCGGATGATGCCCAGCAGATGCTGGGATCCTGGTCGGCGCACGGGCAAGCGAGCGATGTGGTTACGCTGAAGAGTGCGCTGGTGAAATGCGTTGGCGCGGAGCGGGTGAAATACGCGCAGGGAGGAGAGATCACGACGGCCACCGATGAGGAGATCGCCGCGGCAGTGGAGGCGGCACGTGCTTCCGATGTGGTGCTGCTGGCGGTTGGCGAAGATGCCGGTGCGATGACCGGTGAAGCGGCTTCGCGCGCGTATCTGGATCTTCCCGGACGCCAGGAGGAATTAGTAGAAAAAGTGTCGGCAACCGGGAAGCCGGTGGTGCTGGTGCTTTTCAGTGGCAGGCCACTGACGCTGAACTGGGCATTTACGCACGTGCCTGCGGTCATGGCGGCATGGTTTCCTGGTGTGCAAGCGGGGCCGGCGCTGGTGCGCCTGCTGTTCGGAGAAAGCGCGCCGAGCGGAAGATTGGTGGTGAGTTGGCCGAATACGATTGGACAAGTGCCGGATTACTACAATGCCCTGAACACCGGGCGGCCCGCGGGTGACGTGGACTTGACGCATCCGGGGACGGATACGGAAACCAAATATGTTTCGAGATACGTCGACGAACCGAATGCACCGGCATTCCCGTTTGGTTACGGGTTGACCTACACGGAATTTCGGTATTCGCCGGTAGAACTGAGCGTGAAGAAACTGAGCGCGAAGGAGTTGAGCGAGTGCTTGCGCAACCGCAAATCGGATGCGAAAGGCGTGATGACGGTATCCGCGGAGGTCACCAATACCGGCAAACTTGCCGGTGAAGAAGTGGCGCAGTTGTACGTCGGGTTGCGGGGAACCTCGGTGGAAGAACCGGTGAGGGCGTTGAAAGGGTTTGCACGTGTGTCGCTGGGGCCGGGAGAAACGAAAAAGGTGACGTTCTCGCTGACGCCGGAAGCCTTTGCTCTGTGGGACATTCACAACGACCGTAGCGTGGAGCCGAGCCAAGTACGAATTTGGGTAAGTTCCGATTCGCAGCACGGTACGCCCGTGGAAATGCAACTGACGGAATAGAGGAAAAGTTCCCATGAATTCGCGAGGAATGAAGAGAAGGGAACTGCTGCGGTGGTGCGGGCAAGGTTTGGCGCTTGCGCCGTTTGTGCCGCTTGCGCAGGCAGCTGGAAAATGGCAGAGCGCAGGGTATCAGGGGAGCGATGAGCAACTGCTGGACGAGATCCAGCGTGGCAGCTACGAATTCTTCTGGAACGAAAGCAGCCCCGCCACCGGGCAGGTGAAAGATCGCGCGCTGCTGAATGGCAAAGACACACGAACGATGGCGAGTATCGCGGCCACTGGTTTTGGGCTGACGGCCTTGTGTATCGGAGACGCGCGAGGTTACGGGAAAAGCGCCGAGATTAGGGAGCGGGTGCGGACGACGCTGCAATTCTTGTACGAGAAGCTGCCCAATGTGCACGGGTTCTTCTATCACTTCGTGGACATGAACACGGGGCAGCGCTGGGCGAAATGCGAGTTGTCTTCCATCGACACGTCGTTATTGCTCTGCGGCGTGCTTACGGCGAGGCAATACTTCCAAGACGCGGAAATTCAGGATTTGGCGACGAAGATCTACGAACGCGTGGATTGGCCGTGGATGCTGAACGGCGGCCCCACATTCTCGATGGGTTGGATGCCGGAGAGCGGGTTTCTGAAGGCGCGCTGGGAACACTACTGCGAATTGATGATGATTTACCTGCTGGGAATCGGGTCTACGACGCATCCTGTTCCCGCGGAGACCTGGGATGCGTGGAAGCGGCCGACAATTACTTACCAGGGCCTGACGTACATTTCGGGAAACGATCCGATTTTCACGCATCAATACTCGCAAGCGTGGTTTGATTTTCGGGGCAAAACGGATGCGTACGCCAATTACTTTGATAATTCGGTGACGGCGACGAAGGCCCATAAGCTTTTTTGTTTGTCGCTGGCGTCGAAGTTCAACGACTACGCGGACAACCTATGGGGCATCAGCGCATCCGACTATGTACACGGGTACACCGCGTGGGGCGGTCCGCCGCCGCAAGGGCCGATCGATGGCAGTATCGTGCCTTGTGCGACCGGCGGTTCGTTGCCATTTCTATATGCGGATTGCATCCGGGTGTTGCGCCATATTCGGGACGCGTATGCCGCGAAAGCCTGGGGGCGGTATAGTTATGTGGATGCCTTCAATCCGCTGACTGGATGGTACGATACGGACGTGCTGGGAATTGATTTGGGGATTACGATGGTAATGGCGGAAAATTATCGTACGGGCTTGGTTTGGAAAACGTTCATGAAGAACCACGAGGCACAAGCCGCGATGACGAAAGTAGGATTTCATCAGGCATGAATAAATGCGGCGGCTGTTAATCCTATTACTTCTTTTTCTGTTGCCGGTGGTGGGCCAGAACAAGCCGGCAACTCCTGCGGAGAAGACCAAAACTGACGGCCCCATCCGTTTCGAAGAACTAGCGGAGAAGGCCGGACTGCACTACATCACCGCGAACGGAAATACCGAAAACAAAAATCAGCCGCAAACGATGGTGGCGGGGGTGGCGTTGTTTGACTACGACAACGATGGCTACCTGGACGTTTTTTTTGTGGGAGGGGCGGCGATTCCATCACTGCAAAAGGAGACCCCGGCTTACTGGAACCGGTTGTTCCACAACAACCACGATGGGACGTTTACGGATGTGACCGAGAAGGCCGGGCTCGCGGGCATCGGTTATGGGAGTGGCGTGGCCATCGGTGATTACGACAATGACGGGTGGCCGGACATATTCGTGGCCAACGTCACGGGGAACCTGCTGTATCACAACAACCATGACGGCACGTTTACGGATGTTACGGAAAAAGCGGGGGTGGGCGGCGGAAAGCTGAACGGAAAAAAGATGTGGTCGGTGGGCGCGGGGTGGTTCGACTACAACAACGATGGACTGCTCGATCTGTTTGTGGTGAATTACTGCGTTTGGGAAGTGAACAAGGATCCGTATTGCCGGGTCAAGGAAGGCGTGCGCGGGTACTGCCATCCGCGCTACTACCAACCGACGCACAACACGCTGTATCGCAACAATGGAGATGGGACTTTTACCGATGTTTCCGAAGAAACGGGCATCGCGAAACAGTTTGGCAAGGGCATGAGCGTGACGTTTGCGGATTACGATGGCGATGGGTATCTAGACGCCTTTGTGGCCAATGACACGACGCAGAATTTCCTGTTTCACAATTTGAAGGGGAAGAAGTTCGAAGAAGTGGCTTTGGATGCGGGTGTGGGTTATGCACCGGATGGCATCGCCAGATCGGGGATGGGCGCGGACTTCCGCGACGTGAACAATGATGGATTGCCGGACATTTGGCATACGGCGGTGGAGCATGAAGAATTCCCGCTGTGGATCAATCAAGGAAAAGGTGAATTTCAAGATATGACCGCGGCGAGCGGGTTGGGGAAAACGAGTGACATGTCCGGCTGGGGCGCGGGAATGGCCGACTTCGACAATGACGGGTGGAAGGATCTGTTCGTGGCGCGGGCCAACGTGATGGACAATATCAGCGAGCAGAATGCAGGGCGGCGGTATCCGGAGCCGAATACGATTTTTCGCAATTTGGGCAACGGCAAGTTCGCGGATGTAAGCGCGAGCGCGGGACCGGATTTTCAACTGGAAGCGGCGCACCGGGGAGTGGCCTTCGGCGATCTGGACAATGATGGGCGGGTGGATATGGTGGTCACGGTATTAGACGGACCGGCCAAGCTGTTCCACAACATCACGGAAAATGGGAATCACTGGATTTTGCTGAAACTGGTGGGCACGAAAAGCAATCGCATGGGCATCGGGGCGCAGATCGAGCTGACCACCGAAGATGGCAAGAAACAGTGGGACGAAGTGACCACGGCGGTGGGCTACGCGTCGTCGAGCGATCCGCGGGTGCACTTTGGGTTGGGCAAGAATGACAAGGTGAAGGAGATCGATATTCGTTGGCCCAGCGGAATCCGGCAAGTGCTGAAGGACGTTCCGGGCGATCAGATCTTGACGGTGACTGAGGCGCAAAACTGAGGCGCATGCGCGTGGGGGATCCCGGGTTGGCGAATGCGCTTGCATGGTGCTCTCTTCTTGGCGAAAAGCAGGTTCCTCGCTTCGCTCGGAATGGATTGGTGTTGGTAGAGGAACGTTCTAGTATCCTGCAGCGGCACCGGTGGTTTCTTGATTCAATCTGGCGAACTCGGCGCGGGCTTTGGCGGCATCTTGTGTCCGGCCGGCTCGCGCGTAAGCTGACCCCAACGCGAAATAGACCTTGGCATCTTTGGGGAAGGCTTTTTGGGCGATTTCCAGTTCGGGGATGGCCTTCTGGAATTGATCCACGTCCAAATACAACAAGCCCAAGAGATAGTGGGCGAAGGGGATGTGCGGATTGATTTTCACGACTTCTTCGGCATAGGGGATGCCGGCGGCGGAGTCAACCTTGTATTCATTCGCGGCAATTTCGAGGCGTGAATTGATGTCGCGAGGATTGCGCTGCAGTTCTTGTTTAAACTCGTTCACGGCGGCTGGCACGTCGCCACTTTCGGCGAGAAATTTTCCGTAGACATAATGAATGTTGGGGTAGTCCGGGTAGGTGGAGATGAGGCCGGCGTATTCCTTGTGCGCTTCGTCGTATTTCTTTTGAACGGTGAGGCAGGCGGCGTGGCCAACACGCAGAATGATTTGCGCACCGGGCGAGCCTTCGGGGGGCGCAGCGTTGGGGGATATGCGAAAAGCAGCCAAGCCCAAGGCGTTGAGAGCGTCGTCGTTGGGGATGGAATCCAGGCAGAGGGCGCCAAGGGAGGTTTGCGCGGATTGGAAGCGGTTGGCGCGCAAGAGCAGCAGGCCGTCGTGATAGAGGAGCACGAGGCGCAACTGTGGATCTACCGAAATGTCGAGATTCTTGGCTTGCTCGAGATGCTGGAGGGCGGCGGCGTTTTGCCCCAGTTCGTATTCGCAGAGTCCGAGCATGGCGTAGGCAGTGCCGTTTTTCGGTGCCAATGGGAGTAGCTGGCGAAACGCGCTGGCAGCCGAACGATAATTGTTGCGGTCGTATTCAATGGTGCCGAGCGACCACCAGCCTTCGGCCCATTTTGGGCGGAGGGCCAGCGCTTTTTTGTAGAGCGCTACCGCGTCGTCAAGCTGATCGGAATCCCGCGCGGCGGCTGCTTTCTGGGCGAGCGAGTCGAAAGTGTTGGAGGCGGATTTGGTTTGGGGCGGGGAAGGGGCAGCTACGGCGAACAGCAACAGGGCCAGCAGCGCGGCATAGCGCAGGCCTGGGGTGGCGCTGCCTTTGTGTGGGCATGAACGCGGTTTGCCGGGAATCAGAAAAGACTCCTGTGGCACAGTCACTCCTTGACTGTGCGGGTTGAGCAGCTGGAGCAATTGCAGCACAGACAAGAGTGTCTGTGCCACCAGAAGGTTGCCGAAAGACTCCTGTGGCACAGTCACTCCTGACTGTGCAGGTTGAGCACCTAGAGCAACTGCAGCACAGACAAGAGTGTCTGTGCCACAAAAAAGAAAAGCTGCCAACGAGAGAGCTTCCCGGGGTGCGGGGAAACTCGTTGGCAGCTGATCCGGGCAGTAGCGGAGGCGCCTTGGGGAAAGCGCCTCCGGAAAGTGCTAGAAGCTGAAACGGGCTTGCAACTGCATGGTGCGCGAGCCCATCGCCTGTGTTGCCGTGCCGAAGTTCGCGGCGTTGATGACGTTGTTGAACCCATTCATGCTGAGGTTCAGGTTATTGAACAGGTTGTAGATGTTGGCGCGGAACTCAAACTGTGCGTTCTCGCCGAAAATCGGCAGCTTCGGCAAGCCGAAAGCCTTGCTGATGGTTGCATCGACGTCGAGGTAGCGGGGTCCGCGGAACATATTGCGTTCGACACCTGCTCCTGGTGCGCTGGGAGCTGGGCACGTTTCCGGATAGGGCAGAGTGCAGTTCGTGTAGGTCGGTGCCACGAAATAAGAGTCTGCGTTGGGATTGGTGTTCTTGAAATTGCTGTTGCTGGGGTTCTGGAACGCATTGACGCTCTGGCTGGACCCAGCCCCGCCAAGGTATTCGGCCGGGAGGAGTTGCCAATTTGAGCCGTTGCGGCTTGCGCAACCGGTGTTGTAGATGATGTTGCAGATATTGCCGCCGTCTAGTTCAGAGTAAACCGGGCTCCACGGGAATCCGGAGTGCCAGTTGAAGATGCCGCTCAAGGACCAACCACCCACTAGTTTGTTCACCCAGTCGTGACTGCTGTGGTAGTAGTTCGGGGTCCACACGCCCCAAACCTTGAACAGGTTTTTCACGTCCCAATCCGAAGGGCCCCAAGCATACTTTGGGTTCCAGACGTAGTAGCTGGTGCTGTATGGCTGAGAACCCTGGTCCATGCTCGACGCATAGCGATATTGGCCATCGATCGAGAAGGACCTGGAGAATTGGTGCTGAATTTCGGCCAAGAACGCATTGAAATGAGCATTGGCGTCGGTGGCGTACCAATCCACGTCACTAACCTGTGGGTTTAGTGCTATACCCTGGGCGCCGAGGGTATCGTTCAGGTTGTACTGTTGGGTCAAATGGCGCGACTGGCTGCCTTGATAACCGACACTGGCTACCCAAGACTTTATGAATTCATACTGAGCTTCCATGGAGTAGCGATAGGTATACGGGGTGCGGAAGTTTTCCGGGAAACCCGTGCCGGCAATGGCGGCACCGTTGGTGGGAATGTTGTTGATGTTAAAGCCCGTCAGAGTATTCGGGTTCGACGGATAGCAGCCGAAGCAGTGTAGGTCGCTAGCCGTTGAGTAAAGAATGTCCGAGCCAGTGAGCGTCGGCGCGAAAGAAACGTTGGGCACGTTTCCGTTGCCGTTCAGCGTGATGGCTTCTTCCTCGCCCGTGTAACCGATGCCGAAGCCGCCGCGAATGACCAGACGGTTCGCCAAATTGTGGTTCAGGAACGAAGTGGGGCTCCAGGCGAAGCCGAGTTGCGGGCCGAAGTTCGCCTTGTCGGCGTTGTAGAGCGGTCCGCCTACTCGGAAATACATACCCGTAAGTTCAGTCGCTGGGGTTGAGCCGAGTTGCAGGACGCCCAAATCGTTTTGTTTGGTCGTGAGGGGGCCGAAATACTCCCAACGCAGCCCGTAGGTAAGCGTTAAGTTCGGCTTGATCTTATAGTTGTCTTGGATGAAGGCCGCATAGAGGTTTGCCCGGGTGTCATAGCGGAAGGACGAGGGAATACCGGTCAGTGGGTCAAAGGTGCCATTCTCGGAGTAAGGAGCGTCATTCAGGAAGTCCCAGTAGTTGTGGAAATTGTAGGAGGGGCGACCGTTCCACGGAGCTTCCTGCACAAATTCCAGTTTGGTGTATTCGCCACCCATCTTCAGGGTATGGGCACCGTGCACCTTGGTCAGAACGTCCTTGGCGTTGTAGGTCCACTGATCGAAGACGCTAGGCCCGGGAGGTCCAAAGTAACTGCCTCCTAGACTTATGGTGCCGATAGTGTCGATGGTAGCTGTAGGCAAGCCCCAAGGCTCCTGGGTGTTGTCGTTGATTTCATTCCAACGCCAACCGGCTGCGTTCACGCGAAGTTCATTGATGGTTGTGGGAGAAAAAGTATGGTTCCACAGACCGGTCATGGCCTGGTTTATGGCATCGTGGTTCCAGATGTTGGCAGCGCGTTGAGGGCCGTTGTAGCCGACGGTGGACACAGGAGTATCGTAGATGCTGAAGGTGATCAGGTCTTTGCTGGTGAGGTTGTAATCCAAGCGGCCGTTGAACTGCTGTTCAACGACGGTGCTGGGTGCGGTGGTGCTGACATCCATAATCGTGGCAATGGGATTAGCGGGATTCAGTCCGCCGCCCACCCCAGGGTTGGTCGCGCCAGTCCAGGAAGGGTCTTGTGTGCCGAGAGCGCTCGTCAACGGCGAGCCGAGATCCAAGCCCTGTCCGGGAACGGTGATGCAATTTCCGCTCTTGGTAGCGGCGTTGTACTCAACCAATCCGACGGCCGCGCAGCTGGTTCCGGCGTTGCTGATGATGGACGAGTACGAAGGGCCTTCGCCCGGGAAGGTCAGGTACTGAGAAGCGATACTATTTGCGGGCGCCATTTTGGCGAATTGAGGAGTTTCATACCAACCGGTGCTGGTGCTGGTGGAATTGTTCCGGATGGTTTCATAGGCAAAGAACGCAAACAGCTTGTTCTTGATGATCGGGCCACCAAGGCTGCCGCCAATCTGATTGAATTTCGCGGTGTCTTTCTGCAAGCCCCGCTCCTCGGGAGTTCCCGGTCCTTCCGACCCAAGGCCATTCCAGCGTTGGTAAGCGTTGAAGCCCGGCTGGGTGTTCTCGAAGAAGGCACTGCCGTGAAAGCTATTGGTGCCGCCCTTGCTGGTGACTTGAATCTGCGCGCCACTGAAGCGTCCGTCTTCGGCGTCATAGTTATTGGTTACGACGCGAACTTCCTGGACGGAGTCTTCCGTCGGAGTAATAACCGCGGCGCCTCCCCAGGAAACGCTGGTGATCCCGACACCGTCGAGGGTGATGTTGTTTTGCTGAAGCTGAGCACCGTTTGCGATGATCTGCGGAGCGTTCTCCGTCTTAAAGATGCCGTCCGTTGCCTGGGATGCGGAGGAGTTCGTACCTGGGAGCTGCGCTGAGCCACCGCCGCCTTGCTGCGCCGCATCACCGAAGGCCCCGGGAGTGAGTTGCGCGAGTTGGTACACGTCGCGGCCGAAGGAAGGCAGTTGCTGAATTTGTTGGCTGGTCACGGTGCCAGTGATTTGGCCGGATTCCGTATCGATGGCGGGCAGTTCTGACGCGTTGACGGTGACGGACTCGGTCACTTGGCCGATTTCCAGGGTAATGTTCAGACCGCTCACCTGGTCGGCGATGATGTTGACGTCGTCCAACACTTTTCTTTTGAAACCCTGTTTTTCGGCAACAACCGTGTAGGCTCCCGGACCCAGACGGCTGACCGAGAACACACCTTTGTCGTCGGTGACGGCTTGTTGCGACAGACCAGTCTCTTTCGCCGTGACTGTGATTTGTGCTCCCGGAACCGCTGCGCCTTGGGAGTCCAACACAGTGCCCTGGATGCCGGCGCGATACTGAGCGCGAGCTCCGGAAACGACGAGGAGAATTACAGTGAGAGCAAAGATGATGCGTGAGAAAACTCGTAGAACAGACATGCGCCTTCCTCCGCTCGACTGAAATGCACCATGTGGAGAATTAGCGAAGTAGCACCGAACCCGCTAGTAAATCGGTTAAGCCAACGATTGCGCCGAGTATATGAATGCGCTTTTTGATTGTCAAGCATCAACTTTTGGGTTTCGGATAGGTCGTATCGAAAAAGCGGGTAGACCGGCGCGGCTCCGGTGCGTTATGGAACAGTGGGCTTAAGGGTGGACTTCCACCAGGACGAAGCCGTTGACCGGCAGGGTCAGAACCAAATGATGCTGCTGGATCGGGAGCGATTCGGGAGGGTTAAGGGTCGATTCTTCATTCAGTTGGCGCACCTGGGCGGGAGTGGGATAGAGAGGTTTGCCCATGCGGGAGTAGGCCTGCAAGGTGTTCGAGTGGGCGGCATCAATGCGGTACACGAGGGCATGTTTTCCCGTTTTGGCTCCAGCGAACTGTAAATCGTAGGTACGGGGCGTGCCGGTTGCGGTGGGGGCCGAAAGGTTCCAGAGGGCGAGGGTGAACGAACCATCGTCATGCTTGGTGACGAGCAGATTGTCGGCGGGATTGGCGATGCGAAGGGTGCCCAGTTTGTGGAACAACGCGAAGGCGTAGTAGGCGGGCTTTTTGATTCCGCCGGGAGCAATCAGGCCAAATCCACCGTAAAACGGTTCGCGGGGCGGACCCCCTTCTTCGAATACATCGCTGAAGGTCCAACGAGAAAGCAGGTCGAGGAGGCCGTCGCAATCGTGAATAGTTTGCGCCGTGGCAGTGGCGGCGTAGCTGGTGTCACCGGCATGAAGTTCGCCATAGCCGGAAACGTTCCATTCGGTCCATAGCAGCGGAAGATTCGGCTGGGAAGAAGCCTTGATCTGGTTGTGAACTTTTTCGACGGCCTTGCATGCGCGTTTTTCGATGGGAATGTCTTCGTGAGTGCCAAACAGGTCTTCCACGGTGTCATCGGAGTAGCCGTGGGTGGAGACGAAATCGACAGGAACATTGTTCTTGGCGGTGTGCGCGAGAAAATCATCAACCCAATGCGCGGAGGATGTGGCCGGTCCACCTACGCGTAAGCGGGAGTTCACGGATTTCAGAGCGCGGGCGGTGTGATCGTAAAGTTCGAAATAGGTGGCTTGCTTCGGATCTCCCGACCAGAAATCGATGTTTGGCTCGTTCCAGACTTCGAAATACCACTGCGAAACTTCGTCGATGCCATAGCGATTGACCAGGAACTGAGCGAAATTGCGAATCAGCGCGTCCCATTTGGCGTAATCTTTGGGTGGGGAGACGTTCTGTTTGTACCAAAAAGGATGAAGATCCTGGCGGGCGGCAAGTTTTTTGGGCATGAAACTGATTTCGACGATCGGTCGGACGCCGTTGGCGAGCAACCCGTCGTAGACTTGGCCCACATAGGTGAAGTTGAAGACAGGATTGCCAGCGGCGTCCTCGTCGTAAACGCCGAGTTCATCATGAAAAATGGCGTGGAAGCGAACGTAGCGGAAATCGGTGACCTTTTTCACTTCGCGCAAGTCATTGCGATAGTCTTCCCGAAGGGTCAAAATAGCGCGTCCTGAGCCAAAGGATTGTTCCCAGAAGTGCGGAAAGGCGGTGGTTTTCGCGCTTAAATCGACCACGAGAGGTTGCGCGTTTGGGGTTTGTGCCCAAGTAGCAGGACTACAGGCAGAAAACAGCAGGCAAAGGAATAGTAGAGGCAATGAGCTTTTCATGGTTGAACCTTGTGGAGCGAGCCAGCGAGAGAATAGCACAAATGTCGATTTAGGCTTGAATGAATCGATTTAGTAAGGTGCGGGCTGGGAATGCTGAGGAGAACCTATGCGGATGGTGGTGAGAGTATGGCTGTTGGCGTGGATGAGCAGCAGTGTGTTGTGCGGCCAGAGCCTGGATTGGCTGACAAATCTGACGCAGCCACGCGAGTACGTGCAGAAGCGGGTGTCCAGCTTCGACACCAGCGGAGGCAACGAGGACTACCGGACGATTGCGGCAGGACAAACGCTCACGGTGATGGACGCGGAGGGGCCGGGGATCATCACGCACGTTTGGTTCACGTTGGCATCGGACGAGCCATATCACCTGAAGAAACTGGTGTTGCGAATTTATTGGGACGGCGAAAGCACACCCAGCGTGGAAGCGCCGCTCGGCGATTTTTTTGGGCTCGGGCTGGGTGAGTACTTTACATACCAATCGTTGCCCTTATCCGCGGCTCCGGATCGCGCCGTCAATTGCTTCTTTGCGATGCCGTTTCAGAAACATGCGCGAATCACGATCGAAAATCAGGGCGGGATGAAACTCGACGCGCTTTACTACAACATTGATTACCAGTTGTATGCGAAGCCGCTGCCGGCGGACACGTTGTATTTTCACGCGCAGTACCGCCAGGCGTCACCGAATCACGGTATCACCGAAAAGTGGAAGGACAACGGCGATCCGGTGCAAAACGAGCGCAAGAATCTGACCGGCGAAGGGAATTACGTGTGGATGGAAGCGACGGGGCGTGGCCAGTACGTGGGCGTGACCATGTCCGTGCTGCAGAATCAAGATTTTTGGTGGGGCGAGGGCGACGACATGTTCTTCATCGATGGCGCCAAGGAACCATCGATCAACGGCACGGGCACGGAAGATTATTTCCTAGGTGCGTATGATTTTGGGGGCAAGCCATTTTCTTACTTGCTGTATGGTGCTCCGGTGGTTGGGGAAGAAAAGGCGGGCAGCCGGAGCAGTGTGTACCGATTCCACTTGGATTCGCCGATCCCATTCACTAAGTCGATTCGCGCCACGATCGAGCACGGCCATGCGAATGGCCGGTCGGACAATTACTTTTCCGTGGCGTATTGGTACCAGAGCGAGCCGCACGCGCCGTTTCCCGCTTTGCCGGGGGTGCAGGAACGCTTGCCGGTGTTGCATGCGGTCGGCGGTCCGGGCAACGCGGCGAATTGAAATAGCGCGAGAAGGGGCGGCGGCGATTTATAGCTTTGCTTCCAGTTCCGCCCATCGCGCGTAGAGGGCGTCGATGGCCTTTTGTGCCGCGTCCATCTCCAGGGAAATGGTGCGCAGGCGAGCGCCGTCGCTCAGCAGAGCAGGGTCGGCCAGAGCATCATGGCGAGCTTGTAAGTGCTTTTCGGCGTCAGCAATGCGCTGTTCGATGGTTTCGAGTTCGCGGGCTTCCTTGTAGGAGAGCTTCTTCCTTGGACGAGGGCTTTGGGCGAGAGGCTCGGCGCTGGTCGCCGCTCTCCTGGAGATTTGTTCTGGCTTGTCCGCGTGCACGGCAAGCTGTTCGCGTTGCCAGAAATCCCATTGCGCATAGTCCGCGAAACGGTCGACGTGACCAAGGCCGTCAAGGCCAAGGACCACGGTGGAGACGCGGTCCAGCATGAAGCGATCGTGGGTGACCAGCACCAGGGCGCCGCGATACTCGAGCAGACTTTCCTCTAGAATTTCCAAGGTGGGAATGTCCAGATCATTGGTGGGTTCGTCGAGCAGCAATACGTCCGCGGGTTGTAGCATCAATTGCGCGATCAGCACGCGCGCCCTTTCGCCGCCGGAAAGGCGCCCCACCGGTTGATTGAATTGCTCGGCGGTAAAGAGAAAACGGGCGGCCCAGGAAGCCACGTGAATGACGCGGTCCTGATAAATGACGGAATCGGAATCAGGGGCGAGGGCGCGGCGCAAGGTCACGTCCGGGTCCAAGACGCGATTTTGGTCGAAATAAACAATTCGCAAAGATTCCGCAAAGCGAATCTTGCCGGTCGCCGGCTGCAAATCGCCGTTTAGTAGACGGAGGAGGGTGCTCTTGCCGCTGCCATTTGGGCCGACCAGGCCAACACGCATGCCGGAGGTGATAATGAAATGGAGATGTTCGAATAGCGCGCGATCGCCGAAGGAATAACTCACATCGTCCAAGGTCACGAGCTGCTTGGTCTTGCGGTCTGAGGAAGTAAAGTCAATTTTGGCGGTGCTGGTGCGCGTGCGGGCGTTCAGGTCGGCCAGTTCACCGATCAACTCGTGGGCTTTGTCGATGCGCGCTTTGGATTTGGTGGTTCGTGCTTTGGGACCGCGACGGAGCCACTCGATTTCGGTGTGTACGCGATTTTCGAGGGCCGCTTGGCGGTTCCTTTGAGCATGCAGATACTCTTCCTTGGCTTCGAGAAAGGCGCTGTAGTTGCCAGCGACGCGCAAGGAGCCATGCTCATAGGCGGGATTGATTTCGACGATTTGATTGGCGATGTTTTCGAGGAAATAGCGGTCATGGCTGACCACGACACAGGCAAAGGAGGCATTGGCGAGCACGGATTCGAGCCAATCGATTCCAGCAAGATCGAGATGATTGGTAGGCTCGTCGAGCAGCAGCACATCGGGCTGACGCACTAAGGCTTCCACTATAGCGAGGCGCTTGCGCCAGCCTCCCGAGAGTGCGGCGGCCGGAGCGAGCACATCCGTGAAACCCGCGCGGCCAAGAATTCCCGCGGTTCGTGCGGCGCGATCTTCTTCGGGAACGCCGGCTTCATCAAGGGCCCGGCGGACCACAGACTGAACGGTTTCGCCGGGAGCGTAATCGGAAACTTGGCGAACCAGGCTGAGATGAGTGCCCTTGCGGACGGCCACGTCGCCGCTGTCGGGTTGCATGCGGCCACTCAGAATCTCCAGAAGCGTGGATTTGCCCGATCCATTTGGTCCGATCACGCCGATGCGCTCGCCATCGGCCACCAGAAAAGCGAGATTTTGGAAAAGAGGCGCGACGCCGAAGCGTTTGGCCAGACCCTGAGCGCTGATAATCGGTGCCACGGACTCTCGCTTCCTCAAAGATGGGATGAATCCAGAATAGCAGTAGCGATTGGAAGAAGCGAAGTGAGCCCGCGCGGAGGCGCGTTGGCAGATTAGTTTTTCTTTGGCGCTGGTCTGGTGATGCCCTGCGGCTCCTGGAAGGGCAGATCCACGGTCATCGGGCTGTGGTCGGCAATAGGTTCGGGCAAACAGTTGTTCAGGTCGCCCATGGTTCTGGCGAAATGTGGTGCAAAGACGAAGGAGCCGTTGGGATCGCGAGGATTGTCGAGGTCGGTCTTCACAAAAATCCAGTCCAACTTGAATTTGGCGACGCGCACCTTGCCCCAGATCAGTTCGGCGACAAACGTCGGAACGAAGCCCGCATTCTGGCGCTGGTTGGAATCGGCCAGGGTTCCGGCGGTGCCGTTGACGGTGCGTTCGGGAATACCACGAAAATCGATGGCCTTTCCATCGCTGAAACGGAAATTTTCCGTTGCGGTAAAAAAGCCACGTTCGAGGTTGGGGGAAGCTCCAGGAATGTTTGCAGAGGTGGGATCGATGCGGTATTGAATGCCGGAGAGTTTGAGGGCCGCCTTGGTGCCGCTGTAGATCATGCCCACTCCGGTGGTCCACTGGATGCCTTTGGTGGTCCAGAAATCCAAGCTGCCGTAGCGTTTGTAGAGCATGTTTTCGATGCTGGTCGGGGTGGAGTCTCCGCCGGTGGTGTTCATATCTCCGCCGATGACCACGGGATTGGGCACATCCTTCACGGCGGTGAGCAACTCCAGCATTTGCTGCTTGCGGACTTTCGGTTTGGTGCGGTTCTCCAGGTGGGTAGAAGCAATGGTTACGCGCTTTCCCGGGGCTTGGGGAACGTCCAGGTCCACGTACAGGGTAGTGCGCTGGCCGCGGCGCACCTCGCGCAACAGATCCTCGCCGATCAAAATGGCCGCTTTGCGCTTTCCTTTCTCGAGTGGCCGAATTTTGCTTTCCTGGAACCAGTCGTAGCCCACGGTGAAGGGCACCAAGCGCGCGCCGGCGATCGGATAACGTGACAGCACGGCATTTCCGTGCATGGCATGCAAGCGCGTCTTGTCTACACGGAAGACTTCCTGAAGATCGGCTTGCTGTTGGCCGGTCTCGCCGTCGTCGAAGGTGTCCAGACCCAGTTGCTTCGCATCGATTTCCAGGAACTCGACGCCATAAGCCCAGTTCATGTTGAGGGCCTTGCCGAGTTCGCGGATAACCTCGCGATAATCGGTTCGCTTTACGCCCCAATCCACTTCATTCAAGATCCACACGTCGGCGGCCTTGAGAATTTCGATCTGCTCGGGAATCTTTTCAAGCTGAACGGCGCGAAGCCTTTTGCCGCTTTGTTTGGCGTGCTTGCGCTCCTCTGCAACCTTAGCCATGAACGCGTCTTTGTCCTTCAGGAAGAGCAGGATGTCGTCAAGTTCCAGACCGCGCTCGATATTCCAGAGAGCCACGCGCAAAGAAGGTCCAAGTCCGGGCACATCGAGGGGCGTTGGCCGTGTTCCGTTCAAATAAGCCTCATTGTTAAGGAAGGGAGTGGTGGTGATCAGGCGCAACTTCTCCGCCAATTCCGGGGGCACTTCCTGATCGGAGTTGAGCTGCACCAACTCGGGATAGGAGAAAAGTTCGGGTCCTGACTCGCGAACGTAGGATTGAGCGTGGAGTGGATGAGGACCGGTTAGAGTGGCAATGATTGCGATCAGCAGACACACGTACACCGCAGGGCGGGTAGCCTTCATTTGTGAGCTCCGTGGGCCCGATTGTTGCGCAGAGGAATACGTGGTAGCAAGTGGAAACTAAAGAGAAATATCCAGAACTTCTGGGACGCGCAACCAGCTGCGACGGCCATTAGCGAAAGGATCGCCTGGTAGCGTTGGCAATTAGGCGTGCGTTTGCTGGCTGGCTGGCGGCCGAGATTTGAAAAAGAGGCTCTGCAGCCGGCCTTCTCCCATGACGCGTGTCAGTTCCGAGTATCCGAAGAAGGGAATCAGGACCACAAAAAGAACGATGGTCAGGCCAAGGATGCCTTGCAAGGTGCCGCCGCCCAGATCGCCGATGCTCTCTTGGAAAGTCTTGTGATGGAAATAACCGACAGCCGCTGCCTCGAGGATTTTGAAGCACCCCAACAGTATGGAAAAAACAGCCGACTTGAATAGCGTTGGGTAGATCAGCGGGGCATCATCAAAGCGTTCGCCAAGGTGCAACGCTCTGGCGATTAACGCCACCTTACCGAGGGCAAGCGCATTAATGATAGCGAAGCCCTTCTCCCAGACAGTGATCTGCGAAGTAAGATGCGCGGCATGGAGAACGATGGATTTGTAGAGCAACATGACTCCGAGAACCACCCAGAGATAGAAGGAAATCACCAGGAAGTCCTTCATCTCTTGACGGGCCTTTTGTTTCAACGTTGCTTTATCCACGTCATCACCTCCGGGCGGACGAGTCTGTCAAAGTACCAAGGCGAATGTTCCGGGCTTAGCCGAGCGAGCGGTTCCGGAATAGTAATGCAGATTGGCGACAGTGCATAGACCGGGTGGAACGCGCCGTTGATCCCAACGGTGAAAAGATTGTCGTTTACAGCGGTTTTCCAGGAGTAGAGTGAGGTAACTCGACTAGACGGAGGAGACTGAACCGTCAAGGCGCGTTTCGCTGGCTGCTGATGTCGGCGAAAAAGGAGACTTGCATGGTCAACACAGCACGCAACGGTAAGGGTGTTTACCGGGCCGCAGCAGTGTTCGCGTCCGTTGTTTTTTGCTTGGTTATAATTTCCTGCCAGCAGGAGGGGAAAAAGGCGGAAGCGCCCGGAATCGAGCAAGCGGTTAGCGACGCGATGGATGTCTACATTTACGGGTACCCGCTCGTCACCATGGACATGACCCGCAAAGTGATGACCAACTACGCGACGGTCCAGGGCGCGCGGGGCCCCATGGGGCAGATCATCAAGCTGCGTTCCTATCCGGCCGTTGAGGATCACGCGGTTACCGCCCCGAATGCAGACACCCTCTACACTACGGCGTGGATTGATGTTTCCAAGGAGCCTTGGGTCTTCAGTATTCCGGACATGGGCGACCGTTATTACCTGATGCCCATGCTGGACGGGTGGACAGACGTATTCCAGGTTCCGGGAAAACGCACCACTGGCGGCAAGGCACAGAAGTACGCCATCACTGGACCTGGGTGGACGGGAAACGTGCCCGAGGGTGTGACCGAGTACAAATCGCCCACGGGGCTGGTATGGATACTTGGCCGCATTTACTGCACGGGGACGCCGGAGGACTACGCGAAAGTGCACGCGCTGCAGGACAAGTTCTCGCTGGTGCCGCTCAGTTCCTACGGAAAGCCCTACACACCAGTTCCGGGCGAGGTAGACAACGCGCTCGATATGAAAACGTCGACGCGTGATCAGGTCGACGCGCTCGGTGTGAACGAATACTTCAGCTACTTGGCGAAGCTGATGAAGAGCAATCCTCCCGCCGCGGAAGATACGGCGATGGTGGCGAAAATGGCGAAGATTGGAGTGGTCCCGGGGCAGGATTTCGACCCGAGCAAGCTCGGCGCCTTCGATAAGGAAGCCATCAAAACAGTGCCAAGACTGGCCCAGTTGAAAATTCTGGAGGGTTTTAAGAAGGCGGCGGTGCCAGTCAACGGATGGATGTATCTGACGAAGAACATCGGCGTCTATGGCACCGACTATTTGCAGCGTGCGTTCGTGACCGCAATCGGTCTCGGCGCCAATCGTCCGCAAGACGCCATTTACCCGACATCCGAGAAAGATGCGGAGGGGAAGGAGTATGACGGCACCAAGAAGTACGTTATGCACTTCGACAAAGGACAGTTCCCGCCGGTCAATGGATTCTGGTCGTTGACGATGTACGACAAGGATATGTTCTTTGTGCCGAATCCACTCCATCGCTATACCCTTAGCTCGCGAAATAAGTTCGTCACCAATGCCGACGGCTCCGTGGACCTGTATCTGCAGTCGGATTCACCGGGCAAAGCAAAGGAAGCAAACTGGCTGCCCGCGCCGAAAGCCAGATTCATTCCAATGTTGCGTCTGTATTGGCCAAAGGAAACACCGCCGTCTATCATCGACGGCACGTGGAAGCCGCCGGCTATCAAGCTCGTGGAATAGGACAAGGGAAGAATTACAAGCGGAGGTGCGCATATGAAGGCCAGGTCCATGGTGGTGGTGGTGCTGAGCGCGCTGTGCATTTTTATGGGCTGGAGACTCCTGGCGCGGCAGGAAAGCCAGCAGAGCCAGCAGGGCTCGAATAATCTGGCGGCCCAGGTGATCGTGGCTTCGGAGGCCGACTTGCAATTGTTGCGCCAGGACTTGCGCGGCCAAAAGCAGAAGCTCATTGCTCAGAACCTGCCCATGACGGAGTCGGAGGCGGTGAAATTCTGGGCGCTGTACAACCGGTACAGCGAAGAACTGCGCCCCATCAACGGAGAAAAGCTGCAACTCATTCGACGTTACGGAGAACAGTGGCAGGACATGAGCAATGAAGACGCGCTAATCTACATCCGGCGCTGGCTGGAGTTAGATGATCAGGCGCACCAACTGCGTTTAAAGTATGTGGTGCCGATGAGCGAGATCCTGCCAGGCAAGAAGGCGGCCACGTTCTTTCAACTGGACCGGCGCATCAGCGTGATGCTGGAGCTGCAATTGGCATCGCAGCTGCCGCTGGCGTACACGAAAGACACGCAATAGGGAAGCGGGTGCAAAGCAGTGCGAGTCGCTGCGAACGAGAAGTCTACTGCTTAGGGGCGGGCCAATCGGGAGGGTTTTCGTTGGGGTGGTCCCGCAGATACTGATCCATGGGCTCATTGCGCAGGACAAAGCGAAAACCGCGGCGGGTGTTCACCGCGATGGTGGTTGGCAAATCCAGTTCATCGAGGGGAATGGTGTGCTCGACATATTGAGCACCTTCGATGGCCGAGAAATGAAGTTGGTCATCCACGAGCCAGTAGTCGCTGACGCTGATCACCGTGCCATCTTTCAGATATAACTGGGGGAAGTCGCGCCGGTCGTAGCCATAGGCATACAAAGAATATTGGTAGATCGGCGGCTGCACGTAATTCTGCATGGCGTTGGCATTCCAGGGTGCCGGATTGTAACTGGAGCCCATATTCCAATAGAGGAAGCAGTTCAACCACCAACAAGGGTTGTACCCCCATCCGCCCAAAAACCAGAAGGGTGCTCCGAAGGAAAAGGGATACCCAGGAAATCGAAAAACCGGTGGAAACGGCCTGGGCCCCCAGGGCCGGTAGAAGAAACCTGGGGCGCCAAATTGCGACAGGCGCGGTGCCGGCGCAAAGACTGGATGGGTTGCCGGAACCCGTGAGGCGGGCGGCACAAATGTGCGCGCGCCTGCGGCTCCGACGTGTCCACCGACGTGTTGTGCGTTTGCGGGGGGCGCCTGCAGGCAGAGCAATCCTGCCAGGCAGGCAATGGCGAAGAGAGTGTTGCAGAGAAGGGACGTGCGAAAGACAAAGCGCGTCATAAATCCAACCTCCTGGCCATGCTCTTGGGGTGAGCTAGCCAGAATCGCGCGGACACCTGAAGTTTAATCCGTTTCGGCGAACATTGCATTACCGGGCAGGTAGTATTCGCCCTGTAAGAGCCCCTCGAAACTCGGGGTGAACTAAAGCTCCGCCCCCGGGTGCCAATACATCTTTGGGTCGCGGCGGAAAGCCGCGGGAGTTTCGGGCAGCTGCAAATGGTGTGAAAGCAGGTGGGCTGTGGACTGTCCTGACGGTCCAGTCCGTTTTCTAGACATAGGACCAGTTCCGCGAGAAGGAAGGAGATTCTAGTGTGGATGCGAGCAGCACAGCCCAAGCCCTTGCTGAAAAGGCGGTGTCGTTGTGTCCGAGCGCAATGGTGGTGCTCATTCATTTCTGATACCAGGCGTTGGTGTAGGCCGGATGCTGAGCCGGAAGTCTGGAGTCTGGCAGCAGGGCAGCGGTTGTTTGGTGGTGCTGCTTGCCACCGTCTTGCTATGCGGCTGCGCGTCGTATCACGCTGCAACGTCGGGCGCGGGGCAAATCACGGTGAGCATTTCCCCTGCAACCGCTTCGGCGCAATTGGGCAAAACGCAGCAGTTCACCGCCACAGTTTCGAATGCGGCGAACAGCGGGGTGATTTGGCAAGTCGACGGGGTTACTTCCGGAAACTCGAGCAATGGCACGATCACGGCGTCGGGCCTGTACACTGCGCCTTCCAGCATGCCCGCCAGCGCCAGCATATCCATTACGGCGGTTTCGCAGGCGGACGCAAGCAAATCCGCCACGGCTACGCTGACGTTGGCGGCGGTGGCTGCGGCGCCGACGGTCACACTGAGCGCGAATCCAGCCACTATCAATGCAGGAAACACGTCGACATTGCAATGGTCTACCACGAACGCGACTACGTGTACGGCGAGCGGCGGCTGGAGCGGCACCGAAGCGACCAGCGGCACAAAAGGGGTCACGCCGTCAGCCACAACGACCTACACGCTGACGTGTACGGGCCCAGGTGGCTCCGGCAATGCTTCGGCGACGGTAACGGTAACAGCGGCAACTCCGGCACCCACGGTTACGCTGACGGCCAATCCGAGCTCCATTACATCCAGCGCAAGTTCCACGCTGACTTGGTCGAGCACAAACGCCACGGGATGCACGGCGAGCGGCGGCTGGAGCGGGTCGCAAGCCACCAGTGGCACGCAATCCGTGTCTCCAACGGCCACGACCACGTACACGCTGACGTGCACAGGGAGTGGGGGTTCCGCGGACGCTTCGGCCACGGTGACCGTGAGTTCTTCGTCGGGAGCATTTTCGATCAGCATCAAGGGCAACACCTTTGTCGACGGTTCCGGCAACGTGATCCAGCTCCGTGGAGTGAACCTGAGCGGCATGGAATTCGTGGCCATTCAGGGCTGGGACCCGAGCGATCCGACCGGGGGACAATTCGGGCAGGCGAACAATCCGAAGTGGTCGGCGATCAATGCGTGGAAGGCCAACGTGGTGCGCATTCCGCTGAACGAGGACTCGTGGCTGGCGCTGACCTGCACGGACACGAGCGGCGTTGTGCACAACGCGGACCCCGGCAACAACTACAAGCAAGCGCTTGCGAGTCTGGTCAGCGAAGCCAATGCCGCGGGGCTGTACGTGATTCTGGACCTGCACTGGGCCGCGCCGGGCAACGCTTGTCCGATGTTGCAGTCGCAAATGGCGGACGCGGACCACTCCATTGATTTCTGGACGTCCATCGCCGACACCTACAAAAACAATCCGGCGGTCATGTTCGAGTTATTCAACGAACCTTTTTTCGATTTCGATTTCTCCGGGGATGCGTGGGAATACATGATGTTCGGGCAGAACGGTTCGTTTAGCGGATATCCGGCGACCAGTAACTCGGGCAACTGGCAGAACGTGATGACCTCCTGGAACGTGGCCAGCTATCAAGCCATGATCAACGCCATCCGCGGCACGGGCGCCAGCAACGTGGTGCTTATCGGTTCGGTGGGCTACACGAGCGACCTCAGTGGGTGGCTTGCCCACGAACCTGCGGATCCGCTGCACCAAATGGCCGCCACGTGGCACGCGTATCCCACCTACGGTCAGGCTTGGGAAAATCCCTGCACCGGCACAGACACTTACTGCACGCCGGGCTACTCGCCGCAAATTTTCACTGAGGTGCAAGCGATCCTTCAGGCGGGAGTTCCCGTGCTTACCACGGAAACCGGCGACCAGGATTCCACGGGCACTGTGGGCTCTCCGCTGGTGGCTACCGTGACTACCTTTGCCGATGCGCCCGCTGAAGCTTCCACGTCCACGGAACCGGGAGCGACTTGGCCCGCCGTGCCCAGCGGGCTGCCACAAATCGGCGTTCTCGGTTGGACGTGGGACGTGTGGACGGGCGCGAACGACATTCTCATCTTGGATGTCAATGGCACGCCAACGCCCGGGTATGGACAGTTCTTCCAATCGTGGCTGGTCAACCATCCGTGATGCGAGCTGGGATTACGATGTGCCAAACGAATCCAGGTCCCGATTAACGGGTCCGCGGAAAAAGTACCTCCCAGTACACCGTCCATACTTCACATGAACCGAGTTGCCTCAATCGTTAAGGCAAATCTGGTTAGATTCACGTGAGTTTCAAGAATCAATCCGTCGTCCGCCACTGCAAAATACTCGCCAACTTTGTCTCGATCCTCGGGGCTCGAGCGGCGCACACAATATCCGACTAGATTCTCGTTGATGTGCTGCAACAACTCGGATGGATCTAACGGAAGATCAACTCGGTTAAAAATGAGCCGGCGACCGTGCTCCGTTACGTCGACAATCCAGCAAATCTTTGTTGTTACTTCGTCTCTTTTATCGGAGTTGCTCATGGTGTCCTTTCTGGCTCAGCCAGCGCATCTCGCCTGGGATGGCGATTACCACCGTTTTCCTGGTGCGGACGGCTACGGTTGGTCGCAGAAGAAAAACTCCTGCGTCTGGATGCTGAGATCATTTTACATGAGAACGACGGGTGCTTGATGCTGCTTCTTAGCGCGGCAAGCGCCACACGTACGTTCCACATCAACGAAAAGCGCGTATTTCATCCAAGTGGATTACTTCCGCATTGCCCGTAATCCTCCGGAGTCGTTGCCAAGCGCGAACATCACTTCCTACAAGCCGGGAGTTAATCATCACTTTCTTGGCCCACTTCTTGTCCTGACGGCCCTGCGTCGAAAATTCCACGGCTGGGCGTCCGCGTCAATCGACTCTATGTCGGTCTCAACAAAGGGAATTTCACGAAATCCCTTTACTTGGATGATGCAGCCCTCGCTCGCAACCGCTTGCGCGAAAACTTTGCCGTCCTTCAGTCTTACCGAAACAAACTGGTAGCCGAAATCTTTCAAATCATCCTTTTTCAAATGCTTCAAGCTCTCAGTTGGGATCGACACTAGTTTCTTCATGCTCTACCTCAGCGAAACTCTGCGACATGAGACCAGCGTGCTACAGCAGAGTTAATGCCGTGTGAACGGGGCGGTCGCCGTTATTTGGCCAACGGCGGCAGGGTATTGCCGCCTGTCCGGTACCAGGAGATCGGGGGTGCGAGTGTAATCCGTCGCGACTCAACGTCAAACTACGGCAGTTCCAGATCGAGAGCGTAAATTTCGTCAGTACTCAAGTCACGGACGAAGACAGCAGAGCCGTCGGGGGCAACATTGCTCCAAGGACCAGCGGCACGACTCTTGAATCTGGTCAAGGCCTTCAAATCGGCCAGCAGCTCCGAGCGTGTCTGGCCGACCCGTATGCGCTGAAAAGTGGGATGGTCGCTGAACGCAATGTCGTAGTAAAGGTAGTGCCCATCGGGTGACCAGTTGGGAAATCCGATCGCTTCCGGTTCCGTGATCCAGTTCGACCATTTCTGGGTTTTGAAGTTGAACAGCAGGAGTTTGGTAGAGTCCTGGCTGAGCGCGGCCAGATATTGCCCATCGGGCGACCAACGGGGACTGTACAAATTGTCCGAGCCGGGGATGGTCGAGGCCTGCCGAGTAGCGAGGTTCACAATCTGAATTAGCAGTGGTTCCGTCTGCCCTGTTTCCTGGGTTCGACCCAAGGCGAGCTTCTTGCCGTCGGGGGACCAACTCGGATCTACTTGGGTGTGGTTTTCTGGGAGAACTTCCTTGGGCGAACCACCTTGAGCGGAGATCAGGAAGGCCTTCCAAGGCCGTCCCAGCTGGGTGTCAACATACGCGATCTGCGTTCCGTCGGGTGACCAGCGAGGCAGACCGGCAGAAACTGGCGGGTAGGTTAGCTGCAAACGCTCGCCACCGTCCGTCCGGCTACGCCAGAGCGTGTATTCGGGGTAGGAAACGTAAGTGACCCACCTGCCATCGCGGGAGAAGTCCAATTCTCCGGCTGAAATCCCGGAAAGAAAGGGCACAAACTGATGAGACTTGGCATCGTAGCTGACAAGTTCGCCGCGACCCTGCAACCCGTGCGCAAACAACTTCCTCCCATCTGGACTGGGCGTCAACGAGGTGAAGGACAAGGGACCGGTGGTCAGTTGAAAGGGTATGGAAGAACGCCTGCGAAAAAGTCCTGTCGTCTCGCGAAGGGCCCAAACGTCGCTTCCGGGAAAGCCGCTCACGAAAAGATAGTAACGGCCATCCGGCGTCCACACGCCGCAGCATTCGACCGGCGGACTGTGCCATCCCGGAAACAGGGGATGAAGATCGCTTCCATCGGAACGCATCTCCCAAAGCGCGGACGAGTCACTCTCGGGTCTTGCAACGGAGAAGCTGATGCGAGTGCCATCCGGAGAAAAGTGGAGTCCATTGGGCTCGCCTGAAACGGTGGCCAACTTGTGCGGATCGGTGCCATCGGCGTTAGCCTGATAGATGTCTGATCCAGTGCAGAAAACGACGTGGCGACCGTCGGGTGACCATGTGCCGCAGTGGCCAGCAAGATCGCCGAGACGGCGAGGAGCTCCAGAGGGCAGGGGTACAATCCAGAACTTCGACTCGGCCTCACTGCCCACGCTATCCAGGACCAAAAGCTGGCTGTGATCGGGCGAAATCGCCTCAACGACTGGGTTGGAAACAAATGGAGTGGAAATGGGCGATGTCTCGCCCCCGCTCGTGGAAGCCTGTACGATCCGGTCCGCGTTGCCCGTCTCAGTTGTGTACAGCCGTGAGCCATCGGTCAGCACCCCGATCTTGGGGATGCCATCGCGAGTGAGTTGCGTGATGGCCGTCACCCTGGGCGGAGGCTGCGGATAGCGGAGCCAGGCAAATGCCACGGCGCCGACAAGGATTACCAGTATGACTGCGGCCGCCCACTGCAAGGTTGACTTACGCGCTCGACGGGTTGGGGCCTCGACCTTTCCCGAAGTAGTATCCGGGCTGATACGTTTCAAATCGCGGTGCAGGATATCCTTCCCAAATTCGCTGTTCGACAAAATTGGCGCTGCTGCAGGATCCTCCTCCGTGACCGTGGCGATGAACCGATAGCCTCTCTTGGTAATTGTCTCTATAAATTCAGGATTGTCGGGCTTGTCGCCGAGCGCTTTGCGAATCTCCAGAATGTATTTCCGAAGAACTTCCTGGTTTACATAGGTTTCCGTCCAAAGCGATTCCAGCAACTCGTCTTGGGTAACAAGACGCCCTGCGCGCTCCACGAGATACCGAAGGACATCGAACGCCTTGGGGGTTAGAGAAACGCGCTCGTCTCCGTGCAAGAGGAGATGATTTGCCGCGTCAAGCCGGAATGACTGAAACGATTTCATTTGCCAAACTCAAACCCGACCAGGTGGGCCTATCCCGAACTGCCTTGGTCCGGATTGATTCTAACAAGTACAGCTCAGCGTACACGAAAGCTCTACTTGGAGATCGTTTCCGAGGCCGTGGGCGTTTTCTGTCAGCTTTGCGCAGTAGAACAGAAATTCAACGGAAACGAAACGGAAACGTCACACCTTAGATTGGCCCAGCTTCTACTCTTTGTAGCGATTTACCCGAGGTTGCTCGAAGGAAAACAACTCCCCACTGCCCATATTTTGGCAAAACACCGACAAAAAGCAGAAGCCGAGTTTTCATTTGTCGACGTCGCGCGTCGGCAGAGAAGCCGAGGAAATGTATGTTAGGAGCATGTGCGATGGCTGTTTGGAAAAAGGACGAGTACAAGCCACCTATGGGTGCTTTGTGGAATGAACAAGGGAGCAAATACGGGCGCGGTCGATTCGCCCGAGAATTGTTTACTGGGCGGTATCAACCGGGTGAACTGTTACGGCTGTCCAATATCGCCGCGACATACGAAATCGACGAGGGCGCATTACAGAACATGTTTTCGGAATGCCAGTCGCTCGGTTTGCTGATGATGTCGAATAAGAAAACTGCAACGGTGTGCGCGCCAAATCTCAAAGAGATGCTGGAGGCTTACGAAATACGAGCCGGTTTGGAAGAAATCAGCGGGCGAACCGCAGCGACGGTGTTTAAAGGGAACACCGGACGGCTGCGCTATGAGCTAGCCGCTATGCGAGCTGCGCTAGAAGAGCGCGATCTTGACGCTTGCGCAGAACACGACGTGCGATTCCACCGAGCTATTCTGCGGGCTTCAGAGAACGACGTGCTTTTGCGTGTTTGGGATGCTTTGGCAGTCGATCTCCGCATGCGAGCAACCATAGGAAAGGTGACGCAAAATCTACCTGCGGTGGTGGATTCTCATCAGCCCATTGTAGAGGCGCTTGATCGCGGCCAGGGCAGAGAAGCCGGATTGCTGCTGCGTAATCACGTAGAAACCGTTATGCAATTCCTAAAGAAAGCGGATTTCGACTCCGGAGTCCAACGGGCGGTTGCCAAGGACCTGGAGACCGCGAAGGACATTCAAAACGCCCTTTTCCCGCCTCAGAGCTTCACGATTCCTTGCCTCTCCTGTGAAGCCTTCTACCAGCCAGCTCGTGGCATCGGCGGCGACTATTATGACTTCCTTTCTCTGTCTGCCGGACGTTGGGGCATCGCCATTGGAGACGTGTCCGGAAAAGGAATTGGGGCCGCCCTGCTCATGGCCAGTCTACAGGCCTCCCTCAGAGCACAAGCGCTACACCCACATTTGGATCTTTCGGCGATTATTGGGGGCGTCAACCATCTCGTTCACGAATCATCCCCGACGGGTGTTTTTGCGTCGCTCTTCTATGCAGAGTACGAGCCATCGAGTCGCAGGTTGCAATATGTGAATGCTGGCCATAATCCGCCGATCATCGTGAGGCCCCGGACGCAATCCTGCGAACTGTTTCACTTGCGTGCTCAAGCTGTGCCTATCGGCATGTACGCGGAGGTCCAGTTCGAGGCAACGCAGTTCCAATTGGCGAAAGACGACATTCTGGTGGCATACACAGACGGAATCACGGAGGCGGCCAACCCTTCTGGCCAACTCTGGGGAGTGGAGAGGCTCGAGAGTCTGCTGCGGTCTTGCAGCCAAATGGCGCCAAGGGAACTCGTTGAACGCATCCTGGCCGAAGTATCCAACTTTGCAAATGACGAGCCACAGCGTGACGATGTGACGCTCGTGGTAATGAAGGTTCAAGACGGATGCGAGGTTTAAGGTTACTTGACAAACCGGGAGCATCATTCACCAGCTAACTCTGGAATTCAGTCACCCGTTTCGGGGCGCGGCGGTCGCCGGTGTGCCGTGGCAGAGAGAGCCGAGTACGACGGCCATCCTACGCTTTCTTGGCGTGTACCTTCGTCACATATCTCAAGTGCTCTAACCCAAACACAGCGGCACAGAGAAACCGGCACGCATCGAGTTCAGAGATGCTGCTCTTCTCCAGGCCGGAATGGACGAAGTCGTTCCGCTTGCCTCGTTGGATGTTAATGGCACGCCCACGCCTGGGTACGGGCAGTTCTTCCAATCGTGGCTGGTCAACCATCCGTGATGCGGGCTGGGATTAGGATTGCGGATAGACGTAGAGCTTGAAGTGCCGTGGCATAAACCAGGAGCGTTTCACCCTTTGCCGACGACAAAAAGCGCAAAGGGGTGAGCGGTCGGATTCGGAAGAAAAAAGCAAATCTGGTGGACGAGAAGGGATTCGAACCCTCGGCCTCCTCGTTGCGAACGAGGCGCTCTCCCAGCTGAGCTACTCGCCCACGAGTAGCAAACAAAGAAGTTAAGTTAGTTTAGCATACGCTCCGAGAAACTGGGAGACGGCCGCGCAGGAGTGTAACGTTTGGAGCTTCTGACGCACTATACAAGCGAACCGGCATTGTTGGTCAAAGGTAAAGGCGAGTTTGCGGTTCGGCTTGTGCGATTCCCCAGGGCGGAGTGAATCGTTAGGGCTGAAATCGCAATGAGATGGCTCCTCTTCCCGAGGGGAGGAGCCTTTCTCATAACATCACTCCATTCGGCTGGTTCTGGTCAATTCCCTTTAAGAGAGGAAGAGATCTTGCAGCGTCAGGCTGTGTCGGGCTGTGGCGCGGGGTGGGCCTATTTCGTCGTCGCGGGAGACGCAATTTTCTGAATGACGATGGCTTTGGAACCGCCGCGCTGGTAGAGCTTGCCGGTTACGATGACCTTGTCCCCGGCATAGGGGAGAAGCTTGGGATTCTGGCCGGTCGCTGGGGTGGTATCGGCGATGGGCCAATAGATGGTGCCGTCGTCGGTTAGAAGGACCAGGGGCGAGCCGGCAGTTGCGCAGGAAATCGCGCACTGTTTGCTGATGGGTTTGCCAAGATCCTTCGTAAAGGCGCAGGCCGAGTCCAGAACATAGCCTTTCACCGTGACGGTTCGGACGTCAGCCGCAGGGACACACACAACCCAGGCTACGAGCGCGAGCAAGGCAATGGGGGAAACGAAGGCAGTAGTTTTCACGGGTATCGACTCCTGTTTTGCGTGCGAATCCGACGCAAGAGTCCCTATACTAACCAATCGACGATGAATACTCACGCCCGGCCGGCCTTTCGGAACACGGCATCTGGAGCGGCCGGCGACATTGCGGCGCGGCTCGATCGGCTGCCAAGTTCGCGCACAATCTGGAAATTCATTCTCCTGCTCAGCTTCGGTTTTTTCTTCGAACTGTACGACCTGCTGTACTCCGCGTATGTGGCGCCCGGGTTGGTGCGGAGCGGCATCCTCACTTCGACCACGGTTGGATTGTTTGGCCTGACCGGCATCGCAAGTTTCATTGCCTTTTTGTTTTTAGGACTGTTCGTGGGCACGCTCGGATGTGGATTTCTGGCGGACCGGTTCGGACGGCGTTCGATATTCACCTACTCGTTGCTCTTCTACACCGGGGCGAATCTGGTCATGGCGTTCCAGAACACGGCATCGGGTCTGAATTTCTGGCGGTTCCTGGCGGGCGTGGGGATTGGCGTGGAACTGGTGACCATCGACGCGTACATTTCGGAGTTGGTGCCGAAACACGTTCGCGGCCGGGCCTTTGCGTTTTCGCAGATGGTCGGTTTCACGTCCGTACCGGTGGTGGCGCTGTTGGCCTATCTGCTGGTTCCCCGCGCACCGTTTGGGTTGGATGGTTGGCGCTGGGTCGTGATCCTCGGCGCGCATGGGGCTTTGTTTGTGTGGTTCATTCGCCGCGCGTTACCGGAAAGTCCGAGATGGCTGGCGGAAAAAGGGCGAATCGGTGAAGCGGAAAAGATCCTGTCGGAAATCGAAGCGAAGGTGAAGACGGAGTGTGGAGGGGAATTGCCGGAGCCAGCAAGCCCCGAAGCGGTACCGGCGCGGCGAAAGTTTCGGGATGTGTGGGTGCCGCCGTTTCGAAAACGTACGGTAATGATGGTGATTTTTAACGTGTTTCAGACCTTCGGCTACTACGGCTTTGCGAATTGGGTGCCGACGTTGCTGGTTGGGCAGGGCATTACGATCACGACGAGCTTGCTGTACTCCTTCCTGATCGCGATCGCCGCGCCCATTGGGCCGATGATCGGTCTGCTGCTGGCGGATCGCTTGGAACGACGCACGGTAATTGTTGCCAGTGCCGGGTTCATTGCCGCGTTTGGTCTGGTATTCAGCCAGCTTTCCAATGGAGCGGTGCTCATCGCCATCGGTGTGGGACTGACGTTAGCGAACAACATTATGTCCTACAGCTTTCATGCGTATCAGACGGAGCTTTATCCGACCAGCATTCGCGCCAGCGCGGTAGGGTTTGTTTATTCCTGGAGTCGTTGCTCGGCGATCTTTACGTCGTTCTTCATTGCGGGAATTTTGAGGGTATTTGGTACCACGGGAGTGTTTGCGTCCATCGGGGGCGCCATGTTGATTGTGATGGTGACGATTGGCGTGCTTGGGCCGAACACGTTGGATTTGGGGCTGGAGAAAATTTCGCAGTAGGACCCAAGACCCGCACCGGGCCGCTCCTGGTCAGGGCTAGCAAGTGAAAAGGAACAGAAGAAAGCGAAGGGCGAAGACTCACCGCAGAGACGCAGAGGAGCGCGGAGGACCGTGAGGCAAGATGGTGACCCAAGAGCACAGGCAGGAGTGCCTGTGCCACTGGAGAAAGCCCGAGAGCCACTCTCTGAAAACGACGGTGGAGTGCCCGTCGGAGAACATTTGCGCCCTTAAAGCCGAAGGGTGCGGCACCCGGCAAGAGGGTTCGACGCAAGAGAGATTCCTCGCTTCGAAGACTGCGCTCGGAATGACTTTTTTGAGGGTAGGAAAACTATGAGTGGCGCGGCTCGAAGGCTTGCGCTGGACGATCTAAAGTTCGGCCACTACACAACCAAGACCGCTTAGGAGGTGGGCCTTGCATGAGCAGAAGCGAGACGGGTGGCCACAGGCGTGTCCTTGGATGCTGGATGTTCGACTACTTGTTCGATCGCGCGCAGCACCAGCTCCGGCTGTTCCTGCATGATCCAGTGGTTGCTGTTGTTGGCCAAAACGTGTTGCCCCAGGGGCAACGTGGCGGCCATAGCGGCATGCTCGTTCTGGCGATGCTCCGGGGCAGTGCGCGCGGAGAGAATCACTACCGGCTGGTCACAAAAGACAGGCGATTCGGCGACGCGTGACGCGCTGGCGGGCAGATTCTCCAATTGGCTCGCGATGGTGAGCGCGAATTTTTCCTGAACCCAAAAGATTCTGGCCATATCCTTTTCATTTTGCGGCAGGGCTGTAAACCATGGGCTGGAGACCGACCCGGATTCCGCGGGCGCCTCCCGGCTGATCCAACGAACCAGACGACTGGCCGGGCCTTTGGCCCCCGAGGTGAGTAGAAAAGCCACAAAACGAAGGATGCCCAGGCGACAGAGGAAGGCGGCGCGACGGCACACCTTGGCGCCAATGCGCGTCTGTTTGCGGTCGTGCTCGGAAGGCGGGTTCCATTCCGCGGGGGCAACCGGATCGACGAGAACCATACCGGCAGTCTCGCGAGGATAGCGTGCGGCGAAGAGCGGCATGGTCAGGCCACCGAAGGAATGGCCGACGAGAACGTAAGGAGGAGGAATGGCCGCGCGCTGCAGCATAGCATGCAGTTCGTCCACGATCTGGTCGGCGGTTCTGGGCATCGGACCCAGTTCACTCCAGCCCAGCCCCGCCCGGTCGTAGCAAACGACGCGATACGATTTGGACAATTCCTTCTGCAATTCGGACCAGCTGAGCACCGTCGACATCAAGCCCGCTTCCATCACGATGGTATGGGCTCCTGAGCCAGCTTCGAGCACATGCAAGCGGTGCGATCCCAAATCCACCATTCTTCCGGGCGCCGGGTGTAAGCGGGCATCCCGGCGCGTCCCGAAGATCTGGTAAAAGACGCCCAACCCGGCGAGCAGCGCCAGCGCCCCAGCAAGCCAAATGAACGCGCTAATCAAGTTGTTTTGCCCCCGGAATCTCGTTCATTGGATGTTTTTTCCTTCGGAACGGCTATGCACATTCTGTGCCACGTGAAAGGCAATTTGCGCGCAATCAGCAATGGAACGGCCGGTGAGGTAGCTGCCGGCAAGATGCAGATTCGGTAGCTGGCGGAGAGTCTCGGTAATTTGCATCACCCGCTGTGCGTGGCCAACATTATATTGCGGCAGGGCTCGAGTGTTTCTCCACACCATTCGGTCGACCGGTTCGCCGGTGATGCCCAGCACCCTGGCGTTTTCTGCGTGAACGATTTGCGCGCTGTCTGCTTCCGCGCCCGTAAACAGCGTGCTGTGCGCGTCTCTTCCCGCGAAACTAGTCACCAATGCTTTCCCGCTGGGTGCGCGGCCGGCAAAGAGCGACGAGTTCCAAAATGTGCAGATGGTTTGCAGACCTTCCTTTCGCGGAGCCATGAAGCCAAAGCCATCCAGGGGGCGCGAAACACTAGGCTGGTGATAAGCAGCGGATACCACGCAGACGGGCGAATATTCGATGGCGTCTAACAGTGAGGCCAGTTGCGGCGCACTTTGTTCCAGCAGCGATGCCGCGGTATAGGCCGGCACCGCCAGGACCAAGGACTCGGCAGTGATTTCAGGACCGTTGTTCAGATGTACGGTCCAGCCGGAGTTGGGCTCACCAGTGACGCCTTGTGACGCCGAGACTGATGCGACTCGTTGTCCGTAGCGCACGTTTTCGCCTAATTCGCGCGCCAGCGCTGCGGGCAGAAGGCCCATGCCTGATGTAAATGAGCCGAGGGAGGGCAGGGCATCGGTGACGCGCAGGTTGGTAGTTTTGGGCTTTTGCTTGTGGGATGTCGAGGAAGCCCGTGGTGCGGCGTGGCTTCGGCTGGATCTACGCGCGGCAAGCGCGCCGCGAATCAAGCTGCCACGGGTTCGCTCCCAGTCGACGAGTTGCGGAAAAGCGCTTTGCATTCCCATCTTGCGAGGATCCGCAAGGAAAATTGTGGAAATCAGCGGGTCCAGCAAATAATCGGCGAGCTCCTCACCGAATTTCCGCTGCACAAATTCGGCCAGGCTCTCTTCTTGATCTGGAGGGGCGGTGCGTCCGAAAACCTCTGTGAGGATGCGGAGCTTTGACCGAAAATCGACCAAGCCGGTACGGAGCAGGCCGCCTGGGGAAAACGGAGCAAGGTGTAAGCGGCCGTTTCGTAAAATGTAGCGGCTGGCCTTGGGATCGCCGGCTACAAACTGATTTTCGAGCCGCAAATCCCGCACCAGTTTCCAGACCGGTTCAGGGAATCGAGGGCATTGCGGCCCGGCCTCGAAGAGGTAGCCATTTCTTTGCACCGTTTGGATGACGCCACCCGGCGTGTTTTTGGATTCGAGCACCACAGGGGCTAGTCCAAGCTGCTTCAGACGGAACGCGCAAGCTAGACCAGAAATTCCGGCGCCGATCACGACAACTTTTTCCGTGTATCCCAAGGTATGCAAAGCTTATCAAAGCGTATAGATAGGTTGCGGAAAAAGTCGGATGAAGAGTCTTGGGCTGAGGAACCGTGTGAGAAGTGACGAACACGGCCTCAGCGGCTAAAGCCGCAAGGATTCTGGGCTCGTTGTGGCACGGCTGAAGCCGTGCCCTGACGAATTGCGATCGCAGCGGCCAGCGGCGTGAAGCTGCTGCTACAACCTGGCAAGATGCACGGGAAAACGAACGAGACACCTTCCTTCCTGCGTCAGGGCAAGCGGAAGGCGGGCCACACGACAGGCCACAGGCTCAAGCGTGCGCTAGGGGACGTGGAGAGTTTTGGGGTTGCTTCTAGAGCCATTCTCCTGCGATTTGGCTTATGCTTTTCCCAGAATATAGGTGTCCGGGATACTTGTGGAATCACTACTGGATTTCGCGAAGTCGTACGCTGCGCACGATGAGGAGATTGCCGTGCGGCAGCGGCATGGCTATCGCATGGAGAGTTGGAGCTACGGAAAGATCGCCAGAGAAGGGAATCGCCTGGCGCGGGAACTGGAACGCCGCGGGATCGCCAAGGGAGACGCGGTTTTATTATGGGGCGAGAATTCCGCGGAGTGGATCATTGTCTTTCTGGGATGTATGTTGCGCGGTGCAGTGATTGTCCCGATCGATCAGGGTTCCACGGCCGAGTTTGCGTTACGCGTCGCGCAAGAGGTGAACGCGAAGTTGGTATTTTGCTCGCGCGCGGTGCTGAACGCCGTGGCGTCTGTTTCGGCGATTCCGCTAGACGCGCTTGGCGAATTCACACGGCAGCACGATGCTTCGGCTTATCCGGCGCCAGCCCTCACCCGGCGCGATACCTTGGAGATTATTTTCACGTCGGGAACCACGGCGGAGCCTCGCGGGGTAGTGATTTCCCACGGGAATGTTTTGGCGAACATCGAGCCGCTCGACCGGGAAATTCGCAAGTATCTGAAGTACGAAAAGCCGTTTCATCCCATACGTTTTTTGAGCCTGCTTCCGCTTAGCCATGTATTCGGCCAAATGCTGGGGGTGTTTATCCCTCCATTGTTGAGGGGCACGGTCGTTTTCGGCGAGTCGCTGAAGCCGGCAAGCATGATCGAAACCATCCGGCGGGAACGCATTTCCGTGTTCGTAGCGGTGCCGCGATTCATCGAGTCGCTACAACGGGAAATCGAGCGTCAACTGGAACAGGAAGGCCGGCTCGAGCGGTTTCACGAAGACTTCCGGGCCGCAAAAGAGGAGCACTTTCTGCGGCGCTGGTGGCGATTCCGGCGAATTCACTCGCGACTCGGCTGGAAGTTTTGGGCGTTCATTTCTGGCGGCGCGGCGCTGGCGGAACAGGCCGAGACCTTTTGGAATCGTCTGGGTTACGCGGTGATTCAAGGCTACGGGATGACCGAAACCACTTCGTTGATCAGCCTGAATCACCCATTTCGTTCGGTGAAAGGGTCGATCGGGAGGGTGTTTCACGGAGTGGAGGTGCGCGTCGACGAAAATGGCGAAATCCTGGTGCGAGGAGAGAATGTCGCGACGGCGTATCAAAAGCAGGGACAAACGCAAGCGGTGAGCGCGGCGGATGGGTGGTTTCGTACCGGTGACGTAGCAGACAGCGACGAGAACGGGAGGCTATATTTCAAGGGGCGGCGGAAAAATGTGATTGTGACGCCCGCGGGCATGAACGTGTACCCGGAAGATCTGGAGAAAGCGTTACGAGCACAGGCGGGCCTGTGCGATTGCGTGGTGATCGGTTTAGAAAAAGATGGCAATGCGGAACCGTGTGCCGTGCTGCTGATGAACGGATCGTCGCAAACTCCGGCGGGGCTGATTGAAGCTGCGAATCAATCGTTGGCGGATTATCAGAAGATTCGCCGCTGGCATGTGTGGCCGGAACCGGATTTCCCGAGAACGTCAACGCAAAAACCAATTCTTCCGCGCATTCACGATGCGGTGCAAAACGCCCAGGGTGCTGCAACGCAGACCGCGTCGACCGATTCGCTGGCTGGATTAATTTCCAGGATCACGGGGCACTCGGTGCATCTGGATTCCGCCGAGGCCAATCTGGAAACGGACTTACATCTTTCCTCGCTGGATCGTGTGGAATTGATGAGCGTGTTGGAAGAGCGCCATCAAGTGGATTTGAACGAGGCGCAGTTTCAAGACGTAAGCACGGTGGCGCAACTGCAGAAACTGCTGGCGCAAGGGTCATCCTCGACGGTCCAGCACGTCTATCCCACGTGGCCGCAGAAGTGGCCGGTAAGCGCATTTCGATTGTTCGTTTATTATTTGCTGGCTTGGCCCGCGACGTACCTTCTGGCAGCTCCACAAATTCGCGGCCGAGAGAATCTTCGGGGATTGCAGGGACCAATCCTGGTGGTGTCCAATCACGTCACTTACCTGGACATCGCGTGGATTTTGCCGGCCCTTCCGGCAAGATTCCGAAACCGATTGGCTACGGCAATGGGCGGCGAGCGGCTTGCCCGGATGAGGCGCCCGGCGGCCAGCTTAAGTTTGTTCGAGCGCTTGCTGGAGCATCTGCGCTACTTCCTGGTCCTTAGTCTTTTCAATGTTTTTCCGTTGCCGCAGCAATCGGGATTTCTGCAGAGTTTTTCGTTCGCAGGTAGGCTCGCGGATCGCCACTGGAACATTTTGGTGTTTCCGGAAGGTAAAACGACGGATACCGGAGAAATGCTGCCGTTTCGCTCGGGCATCGGCTTACTTGCCAAGCAGTTGAACCTTCCGGTTGTTCCCATGTATCTGCATGGCCTGTTCGACCTGAAGCAGCAGGAACGCATTCTCACGCGTCCCGGCCATGTGCGGGTTACTATCGGCGCTCCGGTACGCTTCTCCGGGACGGAAGATCCAGGGGAAATTGCCCGAGAATTGGAGGCTCGGGTTCGCGAACTTCAGTCGGTTTGAGAGTACTCCGTTCTACGCAACACCGGTAGACGGCGCACTAAAAAGAAAATCAACACCAAACCCAGGGCGAGCGCGAGCGACGCCCACTTCTGATTGATCAGAAATTCCTTGGCGGCCGGACCATAATGCGCGCCCAGAAAACCTTCACAGAAGAACAAGGCGCCGCGTCCGGCCAAGGTACCAATCACAAAGATACCGAACGGCACTTGGAAGACGCCTTGTGCAATGACAAATGGCTTGAAAGGAACTGGGAAGGGCGCGACGGCCGGAAGAAAAACGCAAGCCATGGGATAGTCTTGGATCAGTCTGCGAATCGTGCCGGGTGCATGGCCTTGTGTTCGCCGGTAGTAGGCCTCTCCGCCTTTCCGGGCTAGCCAGTAAATCCAGATGCAGCCTACCAGAGACCCAATGGCGGCCATGGCCGCGTAGTACGGCATGCGGAGGGGGTGCCGGCTGGAAAGCTCGATCAGCAACAGATCGGTCACCAGCGGCAGCGGCAAGAAGGACGAATCAATGAAAGCGGAAAGCAGCAGCCCTACGCCGCCGAGGGCCGGCAGTGTCAACTTTAGCCACGCCTTCCATTGCGTCCATCTCACCGCAGCAGTACTCCTTGATAATCAGGAGCCACACAGCCTCCGCAGGTGTGGAAATCGGCCCAGCGGCAGACACGATACCACCCATCAGCCCAGAGTCCCCAGGCCGATGACCTGATTTTGTGTTGGCTTGGTCCGCTGAGGCAACGCGACACGGGCGCGCAGTGTTCTCCACCTGTTAAGATGCCTGGGACACACCGCCGGACGCATAGTACCCGCCACCCGGAACCGCATTTTTTTCGCTGTCCCTGTGTATCCCTTGGTTAAGCTGGTGTATCCAATAGCTGTTACCAGGGTCCGCCATTGCTTCGTTAGGGTTTCTTCTGTATTGAAACTCTGAGAACGGATCAGCATTGGTGGCGGAGGCGGCACACACCAGCGGGGCCGCTGATCTTACATAGGAGACAGAGGATCCATTCATGGCTACGATGGAGCAACCACCACTCTCTGACGTTCCGTACGAACACTCACAATTGCCAACAGTCCCGAGCCAACCATTCCGACTGGACGTCCCATTACACAGCCTTCTGCAAGAGCCCGCGCAGCGACGCCTACCGCTGACGCAGAAGGGCCTGGAATCACTGCCTACTCCCGTTTTTCCGCAACACCCTGAGCTGCTGCACGAAATAGATGCAGCAGACATCGCGGCGCACGAGCAGGTGCTGCGCACCGGCAAACGCCACTGGCCGGTTACGCATATTCTGAAGTCGATGCGCGGCTGGATGGTGCCGTACGTGAAATCCCGTGTTCTGCCCGGTGATTTCCAGCCGATCATCGCGTACCTATTCGCGGAGTGGAAATGCAACCTGGATTGTCATTATTGCTGGTCGTACGACAACCGCGTGAAGGGCATGACCGAGGAAACCGCGCGGCGGGCCATCGACTGGTTGGAGACTACCCCGTGCCGGGTGCTGGCTCCCACCGGAGGCGAACCGCTGTTGCGCCCGGACTTTGTTCATAAAGTGATGTACTACGCGGCGAAAAAGGACTTTTGGATTTATCTGGCCACCAACGCGCGCCTGCTGCGTCCGGAAGTAACGGATCGCTTGGCGGACGCGGGAATTTCCACCATCAATTTTGCGGTCGATGCCATCAAAGAGAAGCCGGGCCTGCCGAAAGCGATGGAGCATGTGCGTTCGTATTTCGACTACCTGGTTCGCCGGCAATATCGGTACGGATACACGGTGTTCTTCAACATCAATATTTGCCGGACGAATATCGACGACGTGAAACAGCTGGTGGAAATCGCTCACGACAATGGCATCTCGGCCACCTTCCACGTGAACGAGGCGCCGATGATGGAGCAATCGCATTTCAAGCACCTGCACGAAAATGACACGTACATCCGGCCTGACGATTTTTCGATGGTCGACGATCTGCTCGACTGGTTGTGCGACAAGCAACGCCAGGGCTACAAAATGGTTGATTCCATTCCGCGGCTGCAAAACATGAAGGGGTTCATGCGTGGAGTGGGCGAACATTGGGGATGCCGCGCCGGCCAGAATTGGCTGATCATCCGCACCGATGGCACGCTTGCACCGTGCTTCCCGATGTACAACGCCCACTACGACTGGGGCACCGTGGAGAATCAGAAATTCGATGTGAAGCAGCTGAGCGAGATGAAGCAGGGTTGTGAGCCGAACTGCTTCTCGACCCTCGGTTACAACGTAGCTTACTGCTACGACGCCACGCGCGTGCTGAAGTGGCTTTGGAAGCAGGCACTGAACGGCTTCCAGGGCGCGACCGGCAGTTTTGAATAATCCGTTCTCAGGTTCAGGCGCCAGAATTTTTCTGGGGATGGCGACGCGATGATAGTGAGACGCGCAACGCGATTTGTGGTTATGGCCTCGATGTTGGTGGGTTTTGCCGCTACGGGGCCGCACGCGGCAGGGCAATCCGCGGATAGCGCGCCGTCTGCGCAGCCGTCCGTTACGGCCAACCAGATCGTCGCGGAAGTCATAAGACACAATGAACTGCGTAACGCGGAATTGCACAAGTATTCGGCGGTAAGGGTGTACGAGATCAAGGATCTTAGCGGCAACGTCAAGGCTTCGAAAACCGTGCGCATGGAATATTTCGCGCCGGATACCAAGAAATTCGAAAGCATTAAAGAGGACGGTTCGGCGATTGTCCGGGATCTCGTCTTCGATCGATTGATGGAGACCGAAGCTGCCACCGCCGGCGGGCACGAGCGCCGCGACAGCTCGATCACGCCGGCAAATTATAGTTTTCACCTGATCGGGCAAGAAGATATTGGCGCGCATCACTGCTATGTCGTGGAAGCGTCGCCGAAGCGCGAGGATAAGTACCTGTTCCGTGGGCAAATCTGGATTGACAGTACCGACTATGCGGTTGTGCGGATTGCGGGACACCCGGCCAAGCGGCCATCCTTCTGGGTGACCCGTGCGGATTTCGTTCGGCAATTCGAGAAAGTCGGGGACTTCTGGCTTCCCAGCCGCGATGAGACGTCCGTGGATGTGCGTTTTTACGGGACGAAGATTCTCAGCATTGAGCACCGTATCGACAGCGTAAATGGGGTGACGAGTACGTCGGAGGCCTTTCATGGCGGGCTCGGTGGTAATGTTGCGGCGATGCGATAAATGAGGATTAATCCAGGGACGGCTAACATGCCCTCAGCGGCTGAAGCCGCAGTGACGCAGCACTGGTTGCGGCACGGCTGAAGCCGTGCCCTGACGAAAAACAGGGGAGCGAGTCTTCAGGGGCTGAAGCCCGATTTATTTTGTGCGACTTGCGCGGGGGCTGAAGCCCCCGCCTTCTTAAGAGGACAGAAGGACGCAGTGTCTCCTTCCGCGGATTGTAAAGCGGAGAATCAGGGTTGATTGAAGCGGACGTTCGAGCCGCTCTTCTGCGCTACCACTTTGCGGGCGTTCTCGTAAAGCGCGCGAGCCTGAGGAATGGCGTCGACGGCCTTCTGTACTTGAGGATCGGCTTCCAGCAGAACCTTGAACCCTTCCTGGGTCCCGAAGTTGGACATGAACACTTCCTGCTTGATTTTGCGCTTGACCCAATCCAGATTTTCGGCGAACTCGGGCTCGGTATAACGGATATTGTGTTTGGCCAAGTAATCGCGGAAATCCTTCATGACCTTGTCATCCACTTCAAAGCTGTGGGTGATGGTCGGGCGCGTACCCAGGAAATAGCGAGTGAAACCGCCGACGCCTTGTTCCTGGGGAAAAAACACGTCATCCCGGTACAGCTCTTCCTGGAACTTGGTTGGCTTGGGGGTTTCGACAACGATGTCCGGAGTGATACCGCCGCCGCCGGTCACCTGACGGCCGCTATCGGTTTGGCGGATCTCCGTGGGATGCTCGGGCACATGGCGCTCGTAGTGATACTCGTAGAGTGAGACGGATTTGTAATCGCGCTGGATCAGGCGGCCACTCGGGGTGTAGTAACGGGCGGTGGTAAGCGCCAAGCCGGTGTTTTCCGAGAGGGGCGTCACGGTTTGCACCAGGCCCTTGCCAAAGGTAGTTTCGCCGACTACCAGGCCGCGGTCGTGGTCCTGCACGGCGCCGGTGACAATTTCGGCAGCGGAGGCCGAATTGTTGTTGACCAGAATCACCAAGGGGACGGTGACGCCTTGATTGCCGCGAATCGCGTAGAAGCGGCGCTCCGGTGCGCTGCGGCCATGATAGGAAACGATCAGCTGATTCTTCTCGAGAAAGATATCGCCCACCGCGACAGCCTCGTTCAGTAGGCCGCCCGGATTGTTGCGCATATCAAGAACCAGGCCGTCCAGAGAATTGGCGCCCAATTCTTTTAAGGCGTCGGCAACTTCGCGGTCGGTGGTCTCGTTGAACTGGGTGAGGCGGACATAACCGATACCGGGCTTGAGCATGGTGACGATGTCGACGGAATGGCGGGGAATCTCGTCGCGTGTGACGCTAAAGGAGAGTGGATCGGTCCAGCCTTCGCGGGTGACTTGAATCTTGACGATGGTGCCCTTGGGTCCCTTGAGCATGTCCGCGACTTCGGTAGTCGAAAGGCCCTCGGTGGACTTTTCGTCGACTTTGGTAATGACATCGCCGGGGCGCAAGCCAGCTTTAAACGCCGGGGCATCGACGTAGGGAGCGACCACGATGGTGTGATTGTCGCGGGGCGCGACGACCATGCCGACACCGTAATACTTGCCCCGCTGGTCTTCGCGCAGTAAGGCAAATTGGCGGGAATCGAAGAAATTGGAGTGCGGGTCGAGCATCCGCAGCATGCCCGGGATGGCGCCTTGGTACACGGCGCGGTCCACGTCCACGGGCTCCGCATAGTTGGACTGCACCACGTCCAGCACGGATGTGAAGCTTTCGACGGAGGTGCGGAAGTCGTCGCTCGAGGAGGTAGTGGCTCGCACCGAAGGTCCGTAGATGCCGCCGAGGATGGCGGACATCCCCAGGACTACGATGACCAACACGAGTCCGCGTCGTTCTGGATTCATTGAATACCCCCCGCCGTGCAAAAAGTTATTGTAACATGCTCATCGCGAACTGTCGTTTGACTCTAATGCCTACCCTTTCTATGATGCAAACAGGGCTCGTTTAGGGCACCTAGGTCATCTGAAATTCGATAATGCTGAGCATCCCCCACATGATCGTGGTTTTCCTGGTGGTCCTGGTTGTGTTTGGACCCCAGAAGCTGCCCGAACTTGCGCGCAGCTTCGGAAAACTGATGGCTGAATTCCGCAAAGCCTCCAGCGACTTCAAGAACGCCTTCGAAGAGGAAATGCGCGATCTGGAACGCCAGGCGCGCATCGCCGAGCTGAAGAAACAGGTGGCGGAAGCCAACGCAGCAGCCGACGCGGCCATCCGAGGCACTGGCAATCCGCCGGCGCTCCCTCCTACCGGTGTTGCGATGACCCCGCTAGCCGAGGCTGCGGCCCAGACCCGTTCTGGGGATATAGCAGTGGTAAAGCCGGCCGAGGAATTGGTCCCCCGATTGGACGCGCCACCGGCGGAAACGGAAGCACCATCCCCTGCGGTAGCACCGGCGGAACCAGACGCCCCAACGGAAAACCCTCCCTCTCATGACCAACAGCAACCAGCCTGATAACTCCATCGCGGCTCGGATGGAGGCAGCCGGTGGGCAGATGACGTTTTTCGAGCACCTCGCCGAACTGCGCAAGCGCATCATCAATTCGCTTTATGCCATCGGCATCGGAGCGTTCATAGGGGTTTACATCGCCAAGTACGTCATCACTTGGATTACTGCTCCAATTATCAAAGCGCTGACGCAAGCGGGGCTGACCGCGCAGCTGTACTACACCCATCCGGCCGGGTACCTGAACACCTACCTCACCTTGGGGGTGTACATCGGGATTGTGCTGGCGTCGCCCATTGTGCTGTATCAGCTGTGGCTGTTCGTGGCGCCGGCACTGTATAAGCACGAGCGCAGCGCGGTGACGGGCTTCGTCTTTTCAACGGTGTTTTTATTTATAGCGGGGATCGCTTTCGGGTACTTCGTTACCCTGCCGTACATTTTGCGGTTTTTGGTCAGCTTCCAGGGGACCGTCGGGCCCATCAAGCCGATGATCACCGTGAACGAGTATTTTGACCTGGTGCTTTTGATCTTGTTGATTCTGGGCTTGGTGTTCGAGCTGCCGGTGCTTATTTTCTTTCTGTCGCTGTTCGGCATCGTGACGCCACAATTCCTGTGGAAGAACTTTCGCTATGCCATCCTGATCATTGCGGTAGTGGCGGCGGTGGTTACGCCCACGCCCGATGCCATGACCATGCTCATCTTCATGATGCCGATGGTGGTGCTGTACTTTGTGGGCATCATCGTTTCTGCGGTAGTGGTGCGTAAGAGAAACAAGCGACTCGCGGAGGAAGCCGCCGGGCAATCCGTATGAGCAAATCCAAGGCCGTCCCTCGTGCGCTGCTGTGCTTCCTGATTACCTGCTGGTTCTCCGCGTTGGGCTGCAAATCGAGCAGTAACTCGCAGCCGGAACAGCCGCAGCCCCCTTTCATGAGTACGGTTGCAGGAAGTGCTCCGCTGATTTCGCCCGCGGACGCCGCGCCTTCTCCGGATAAGACGGACGGGTTTGACGGTAAGCTCGCCTACGACCAAGTGGCAAAGCAGGTAAGTTTTGGGCCACGCCCTCCCGGTTCTGCAGCCATCTCGAAATTGCAGGATTATCTGGTGAGTGAGTTGAAATCGTACGGCTGCCAGGTGGACACCGATTCGTTTTCCGCGGACACGCCCGACGGCCGGGTGCCCATGAAGAACATCCTGGTCAAAATTCCAGGAAAAGAGCAGGGCATCATCCTGCTGGGGACGCATTACGACACCAAGAAAATGGCCAACTTTGTCGGGGCAGATGATGCCGGTTCCTCGACCGGGGTCATGCTGGAAATTGCGCGTTTGCTGTGTTCGCAGCCCGCGCAGAAATACGCGGTGTGGATCGCTTTCTTTGACGCGGAAGAAGCCTTCAACACCGAGTGGCAGGATCCTGACAACACGTATGGAAGCCGTCAGATGGCGGCGCAGTTGGCACAGAGTGGGCAGTTGCCAAAGATCAAGGCGTTTATCCTTGCGGATCTGGTGGGCGGGAAGACGCCGCACTTCCGGCGGGAGGCGGGATCGACCAAGTGGCTGGCGGATTTAGTGTGGGCCACCGGCCAGAAACTTGGCTACGGCGATGTGTTCGTGGCGGATACCACGACAGAAATTAGCGACGATCATTTTTCGTTCACAAAACGCAACGTGCCGTCCGTGGATATCATCGATTTGGATGCCGCGCACGACGTGCCGTATTGGCATACTCCCCAGGACACCCTGGATAAGATTAGCCCGAAGACCTTGGCCATTGTCGGCCACACGATCCTGGTGTCTGTCCAGGAATTACAGAAGAAATAGTGGGCGGTTATGATGTGCGCCTCTGTGGGAGTGGAGGGGAAAACCCTCACCCCTGGAAGGGGTGAGCTACAGGTTCGGGTGGGGATTGCGGCGAGACGCAGGAATGGTGCGGACACGGGGCGAAGAAAGAGATTAGCGCAGAGGTAGCGGAGTTGCCGCAGAGCTAACGGAGGCTTGGCTGATAGTGGCTTCTTGGTGCGCGCTGAACGGTGCGCCTCAGGCGTGAAAGCTGCGTTGGCCCTCCGTTACCTCCGGGGACCGCGGCGGTTTCTGCGGTGCGTTCTTGACGACAAACGAATGCTGCTGAAAGCGGTCGTCATCCCGATAGGGAAAATCCGCGCGGTAATGGCTACCCCGGCTCTCCTCGCGAGCCAAAGCGCATTGCGCCACCAGGCGGGCTAAGGTGTGCAGGTTTCGCAGTTCGTGGCCGGAGCGCGTATCTTTTTCGGCGCGGGGTAGCTCCAGCGCGCTGATAGCCTCGAGGGCCGCTTTCAATTCTTTGCCGTTGCGGAGAATACCGACGTGGTGCCACATGATTTCGGCCAGCTTTTCGCGAGCCATGGTGCTGGCCGATTTGGTTTTCGGCTTTTCCGCATGTTTCTCAGCGGGATCCCAGGTCTTGGGTGCGAGGGCCCCGGGTAAATGCGCGGAAGTTTTCTTGGAGCCGGGCGCGTCTTGCATCATGGCGATGCCCGCGCGGGCTCCAAAGACCAGGCCTTCGAGCAGGGAATTGCTGGCCAAGCGATTCGCTCCATGAACTCCCGTGGCGGCGGTCTCTCCGGCGGCATACAGGGCGGGTATGGAGGTGCGTCCCCAAATGTCTGTTTTTATTCCGCCCATCGCGAAGTGCGCCGAGGGGCTAACGGGTACCAAGTCCGAGGAGAGATCGACGCCATAGGTGATGCAGGTGGCATAAATCTGCGGGAAGCGTTTCTCGAAAAATTCCTTGGGCTTGGAAGTCATATCCAAGTACACGTGCGGACTGTTGGTCCGGTGCATTTCACTGATGATGGCGCGGGCGACCACATCGCGCGGCGCAAGCTCCTGTGCTTCGTGATAGCGCTTCATGAAGCGTTCTAGATGAATATTGCGAAGCAGTCCGCCCTCGGCGCGAAGTAATTCGCTCAGGAGGAATCTTGGAGCGCCGGAAATATGGAGAGCGGTGGGATGAAACTGCACAAACTCCAGGTCGGAGAGCACCGCGCCCGCGTCATAAGCGATCGCGACACCGTCGCCGGTGGCCACTTCCGGATTGGTGGTCTCTTGGTAGAGTTGGCCCATACCGCCGGTGGCTAGCAACACCGCGCCGGCACGCAATTCATGCAGGGTGCCATCGTGTTCGTCGAGGAACTCCACGCCCAGCGCCCGGCCTTTTTCGAGCAGCAACCGTGTGGTGAAGGCGTGTGGCCGCAAATGCAGATGAGGAATCGTGTGCGCCCGCGCTAAGAGCGCTCGGCTGATCTCCCGGCCGGTGGAATCTCCGCGGGCGTGCAAAATCCGGGAACGGCTATGGGCGGCTTCGCGCGTGAATGCTAGTTTCGTTCCGGCCTTCTCGAAGTCGGTGCCCCATTCGATCAGCTGCTGGATAAACTTGGGCCCTTCTTCTACGAGCAGCGCGACCATCTCCGGATCGCACAGCCCTTCACCGGAGTTGAGGGTGTCTTGCTCGTGCAGACCAATTTCGTCTTCGTCGCTGAGGACGACGGCGACTCCGCTCTGCGCGTAAGCGGTAGCGGATTCACTGAGGCAGGATTTCGCCAGCACGAGAACGCTGCCAGACTGGCTCAATTCAATGGCTGCGCGTATTCCCGCCACACCCGCACCGATCACGGCATAGTCGACGTGATAGGTTTTCTGGGAGAGCGTCATAACCGGCCTTCTTCGAGGAGTATGGTAGCACGAACAATTTTGCGTGGCGGAGGTGTTGCAGGTCATCGAGGTGTGCGGCCGCTTGGTGCCTTCATCACAGGGGCCACTGAGGTCCGCAGAGGAAACGGAGGCGGTCTCACGGCATGCGCAAGCCGTGTGCTACATTAGAGAAATTCACGCGCAATGACGACAAACGCTATGTATGGAGATGTCCGTGTTCGCGCCGCGTCTGGCGATTATTTCGTGCGTTGCCAACGAGGGATCTTGCGAAAGGCCGTGCTTGAGATCGGCCGGCTCGGCAAATTTTCTGGTGTGCACATTGTCACTTCACCTCGGGTGTGGCGCGCACTGGGCAAGCAGGCACAACACGGATTGCTGGCGCAAAAGAGTACACGGTTGCACTTGTTTAATGATGCCGAGGCGGCAAAGAATCTGAACACGGTGGAGGCGATCGCTCGCAAGTTGGTCCGCGGCGGAGCGGACCGCAAGTCGCTGCTCATCGCTCTGGGTGGTGGAGTGGTTGGCGACGTGGTCGGATTTGTGGCGGCTTCGTACCTTCGCGGGGTGCAGTTCGTGCAAGTGCCTACCACCGTGGTGGCACAGGTCGACAGTGCCGTGGGCGGAAAGACCGGGGTGAATCTGCCGGAAGGGAAGAACCTGGTCGGCGCGTTTTATCCTCCCCGCTTGGTGCTGGTGGATCCAGAGGTTCTTGCCAGCCTGCCAGCGCGAGAATTTCGCGGGGGCTTGGCGGAAATCATCAAATATGGCGTGATTTCCGACGCAAGGCTGTTCGCCTACCTGGAGCAAAACATCCAGAGCATTCTAGCGCGCGAACCTCGTGCAGTGGAACACGTCATTCGCCGCTCCATTGAAATTAAGGCACGGATCGTCAGCCGCGATGAACGGGAATCGGGCCTGCGCGAGATCCTGAATTACGGTCACACCTTTGCTCACGCGTTGGAAGCCGCGACACGCTACAAAAAGTTCCAACACGGAGAAGCGGTGGCTTGGGGCATGATGTGCGCCGCGCTCCTCGGGCATGAAACCATTCAGACACCGCCGGACGACGTCGCGCGCATCATCGCGCTGGTCCGGCAAATCGGCCCTCTTCCGGCTTGGCCTGCCGTCCGCGCGGAAAAGCTATTCGAACTGATGCGCGCCGACAAAAAAACAAAATTCGGGAAAGTGCGCTTCGTGCTTTCCCCGCGGCTGGGCCGGGCGCAAACTTACGACGGGGTCACAGAGAAGGCAGCGATTTGCGTTTTGCGGTTTGGTCCGCACATGCTGCTTCGGCACGCGGATGCTTTTGGGACGTGTCATGACTGAGCGGTCCGCGTTGCCCAAGGGCACGCAGCCTGAAGGCGCGAAGACCCCGCAAGAAGCCTCGCGGCAGGTGCGCGACATGTTCACGCGCATTGCCCCTCGCTATGACCTGCTGAATCATCTGCTCTCCGGGCAAATGGATCGGATGTGGCGGGCGCGCGCCGCCAAAGAACTGCAGTTCATCCTGAGCCGGCCGGACTCATTGGTTTTGGATCTGTGCTGTGGTACCGGCGATCTTGCTTTCGCACTGCAACGGAAAGGCCCAGCACGGGTGCTGGGTGCTGATTTTTCTCACAGCATGCTGACCCGGGCGCGGGCCAAGGCCGCGTCGGAAAACGACACATCGTCCATGCCCTTTCTGGAAGCCGATGCGCTCCGGCTGCCGTTTGCAGACGCGTCCTTTCATCTGGTCACCTCCGCGTTCGGCTTCCGCAATCTGGCGAATTATGAAGAAGGGCTGCGGGAAATTTTCCGTGTACTGAAGCCAGGGGCTACGCTGGCCATTTTGGAGTTTGGCGAGCCTCCCAGTGGCTTGTTGGGGGATACCTATCGGTTCTACACGCGCACGGTATTGCCCAAAATCGGTGGCTGGATTTCCGGTGACGCGGAAGCCTACTCGTATCTACCAAAGTCGGTGGCGCGATTTTTCCGGCCGGAAGAACTTGTCGAGTTGCTGCGCCAGGTAGGCTACACGGAAATTCGCTATCACCTAATGACGCTGGGTTCTGTCGCGCTGCACCTCGCGGCCCGTCCGTAAACTGGCGAATTTGCGCTATCATCTGCGCGATATGCCAGACGTTCACGTGTTCTCCGGCAAAATCTATAAGGTGGGACTCATCCGGTTCGTTGACGTGCCGCCAGAGGTCTGTCGAGCGCTCGGCGGAGGCGCGCCCCACGTGCCAGTGCGCGGGGAGATGGAAGGCATTCCGTTTCGTACTACGCTGGTTTCGCGTGGGAAAGGCTGCTACCGACTGGCCATTCATGGAGACATTCGCAAGAAGCTGAAAATGGATGCGGGCGGGGTGCTTGAAGTGGCGCTGGAACGTGATGAGGAACCGCGCGAACCTGTGCTGCCCCCGGCGTTGGTGTTGGCGCTGCGCAATTCGCCGAAAGCGCAAGCGGCGTTTCGCCAAATGACCACGGCGCTGCGGCGTCAAGTGGTGCGGTATCTCGTTTCCGTGAAGCAGCAAGCTACGCTGGAGCGGCGCGTCACCAAAATGATCCGCACACTGGAGCTACGTCACCGCCGCAGGAAGAAACCATAGTTGGTTGCTTAGCTTGGCTAAGCCGAGCCAAAGAATTCACCACAGAGGCCGCTGAGGTCCACGGAGGAAACGGAGGGTGAATGCCGCCGGGGTGCCGGAGAAGAAGAAGGAGCCGCGCCGGCGGTTCTGGAAATGTGTGCATTTCATTAATGGCAGGTACGCGGTACTGGTTGTCCCGCGCACTGTGAGCCTGTAGTCTCACCGGAAGCAGGAGAGCTAGGGCAAGGAGACTCCGGCCATGAGCGATGCGCGCGTGATGATGACAAGCGAACTGGCACAGTCCGCGAGAAGCGAATTGAAAGGGCGGATCCGCAAGATCCATCTAGAGGACGCCTTCGTCGATATGGCCTGTGGTCTGTGCATGGAAGAAGTGCCGGTGGAAATGGCCTTCCAGCAAATTCAGGACAAGGCTCTGGAGCGCCTGGTTCCGTTGCTGGACACCAAGATTTTGGGAGATGCCGAGGCCATTCGTGGCTGCCTGGAGTTGGTAGCCGAGGAATCCGAACGGGTGGCCTGGAAAGCGCTGCAAAAAGGCACGAAGTTGCTGGAAGAAGGTTTGGCGATCCTCGAAGATGGGGAAATGGAATTGCCCCAAAGCAAATACCTAAACTAACGCATTCTCAACCAACGCATTCCTGTTTTTCTTCTGACAAAAGTGGCGGGTGACTTGTGCTTGCGGGGAAAAGGCTTCACCGCAGAGGACGCTGAGGTCCACAGAGGAAACGGAGACTTCGTTTGTGAGGCGGTGAGGGTGCGCCGGGTGATCAGCGCGCCCAGCCCGGATCGCCGCCGGCTTTGCGCATTTCGTCTTCCATGTCGCTCAGTTGCTGCTTCATGTCTTCAATTTCTTTTTTCTTGGCGTCAATCTTGGCGGTCTTGTCGTTGATGTCCGAGCGATCATGCTGCTGGGTCATAGCCTGCTGTGGGTCGGAATAGTATTGCACTTGATTCTTGTCGAGTTCGCGCTGCATCACATCCAGTTCTTTTTCGGCCTGGCTGATCTTGTCGTGTTGATCCTGGAAGCGCTTGCGCCAATACGCTTCGGATTTTGAGTCGCTGTCTGCGGCTTTATCGTCGGTTTTGGCAGCGGCGTCGGTCTGAGAGCCGTCTTTGGCCGCGGTGGAGTCGGCTGCCGGCTTGTCGTTTGTTTTTGCCGCCGGAATATCATCGTTGGTGAAGACCTTCTTGGGAGCCGGAGCAGTCTTTTGCTGCTCGCGAGCTTTGCGTGCGGCCGCGGCCACGTCATCGGAACTCTGGTCCTGCGCGCACAGAGCGAAGGCCGAGAATCCAAAGACCGCTGCCAGTGCGGCAAATCGCCATAGGTTTGAAAGACGCATAGACACCACCTCCCCTGGAGCGGGCCCTTAGAGCAGAGAGACGGCCGGGCAGAGAGCCGCTCGGGCGCAATTCTTTCCGACTGCCTCATTTTACTCCCGAACACACGTTTAGGGACGGGGGCGGTCACTAAAGGTAACGGGTGCAAGTACTAGGGGTGGAAATAGCGGAAATCCCAGCCCAAAGGCAGGCCAAACCACGGCAGTACATAAACCACGATCAGTGCCGCAATGCCAAGGAACGAACCCAGGGGGAGTTGGTATTCCGCGGCCAGGGTCCAGCGTAAACCGGGGAGGCTCCCTAATCCCCGCCGATGCGCCCGCTCGGCGGTGTTGCGCCGCCAGCCAGACAGATACAGTGTTCCGACAAGGGCAATGCCTACGAAACTGCCGAGCAGTGTGCCGATGAGAATGGTCTCGAACGATCCGCGCAAACCGAGAAAGGCGCCGACCATGGCCATCATTTTGACGTCGCCCATGCCCATGCCGTCGCGCTTGCGCACCAATTTGTATACCGTGGCCGCGCCGAGCAGCAGGAAGCTTCCAAAAGCGGCGCCCAGCAACGCATCGAGCACTCCTGCCAGCGCGGTGGGGATGTGTCGATCATGAACCCGCGCGCCCTCGAAAAAACCGCCTGGCGGGATGACCGTCGCGAAGGCCAGCGCCAAGCCGAACCCAAACCAATTCACCGCGTCCGGAAGAATCCGCGAAACGATATCGGTGACGATCAGAATGATTAAAAGGCAGCCAAAAATCAGGAATTTAAAGGCGGGCAGGGCCAGCCCAAAGCTGTAATACGTAAGAACAAACAGCGCCCCGGTAAGGAACTCGACGATGGGGTACATGGGCGAGATCGGCAGATGGCAGGTCCGGCATTTTCCCCGCAGCAAGAACCAGCTCAGCACCGGTATGTTGTCGTAGGGGCGAATCGGCTGTTGGCAGCGGGGGCAGCGCGACCTTGGCCGGACGATGGACAAGTCTTCGGGAATGCGGGAGATGCAAACATTCAAGAAGCTACCGATGACGATGCCAAAAAGAAAAAAGAAAAAGGGGATCACCCTCTGACTGTGCCACAGGC
>Ga0335072_10000623_pt1 | contig 65406 bp, 56 predicted proteins | sample Lox_Sample_21_FD_206725 | JGI IMG/M metagenome (GOLD analysis project Ga0335072, IMG submission 206725) | Soil microbial communities from Loxahatchee National Wildlife Refuge, Florida, United States - Lox_Sample_2.1 | ecosystem: Environmental > Terrestrial > Soil > Wetlands | place: USA...
ATCCGTCCCGAACGGCATAACCCGCACTCCATTGCCACCCTGCGCATCCTCCTGGCCCGATCCCTGCTCCGCCAGATCTGCCCCTGCCCCTTCTGCGGGGCTTCGAGCCTTGTGACACAGTAGTACTGGTGCTCTGACCGCATGATGCGGTGCCTTTTGTAGCGGAACTTCCGGCGAGCTTTCGCGCGTGTGAAGCGCCATTCGATCAGCACCCGATGGCGATTCATGCTTTCATTCCATGCGTCGGCTTCGCGCTCGAGATGGTTCAGGGTGGGGATTCTGCGGTGTCCCGGACACCGGCGGCTGAACGGGCCGATCTCGATCTCGGCCTGGTTCAGCCAGCTGCCGTGCTTCGGTGTGTAGTGCGGGGTGAACGGTTCCATATCCAGCCACCGACCTGCTCCCCGAACGAGTCCGTGAGTGCTTTACGGCTGTGCGAACTCAGGTTATCCAGGACCAGGTGGATGGTCTTTGCCCGGGGATAGTGAGAAGCGATCTCCACCAGGTAGTCGGCGAATCGCGGGGAGCAGCGGTTCGCAGTAGCCCGGGTAAAGGGTCGGCCCGCTTTCGGCTCCACGCCGCAGAAGACATTGGCGGTGCCTTCCCGTTTGTATTCCGAGTCGCGCCGGGCGACCCGCCCCGGTCGCATGGGCCGTGGCGGACGAACATCGGCATGCAGCACCACCGGCTTCTCGTCCACGCAAACCACCGGCTCCTCTTCGGAAAACGGCTGCTCATACACGGCCAGCACATCTTCCATGCACGCGATGTACTCCTCATCCAGTGCGGCGATACACCACATTTTTTTCCCGCCAGGGCTTCAGATCATGGCTTTCGAGCAGGATGCGGATGGTCTCCCGTCCCACGGCCGGCGTCAGTTTTCGCTTCACTGCCTCCTCGGCGATCAGCCGCACCGTCCATCGTGCCCGGCCTTCCGGTGGCGGCCCGCACACCATGGCGATGATGCGCTGCCGCAACTCGCGCAGAACTCGACGTCATCCTCGGTCCGGAAATTGCCTCCCGCTATCGCGTCGTGAGTCACGATGCCAAGAATCTCGCCGACCACCGCTTTCTCGGCCACACCGAGCGGGGAACTCCGGCCTGGATCGACGAGCATCTGCTCGCGGCCGATCTTCACATCACAGTGGGCCTGATCGAGCCGCACCTGATGCTCGGCTTTTCCGGCGGCCGGAAACTCATCGCGCCCGGCGTTGCCGCGCAGGAGACCATCAAGGTCATCCACTCGCCGCGATTCATGCGCGAAGAGAGGGCCACCGAAGGCTCGATCCGCGAAAACCCGCTGCACCAGGAATTACTCGCGATCGCACGAATGGCTCGCCAGGACTTCATCCTCGATATCACCCTCACGCCATCACGCGAGATCTCTGGTGTCTTTGCGGGAAACCCGGAGCAGGCGCACGCGGCCGGTGTGGACTTTCTCTGTGAGTCGTCGACAGTAGATCTCGATGAGCCCGTAGACGCGGTTATTACCTCGGCCGCCGGTTATCCTCTCGATCTGACCTTCTACCAGACCATCAAGGGCATCACGGCTGCCCAGCATATTCTCCGCCCGGGCGGAAAGATCCTCGTCGTCGCAGAGTGCGGAGAGGGCATCGGCTCGCCAGAGTTCGCCGGCAAGCTGAGCCAATATCGCGGAGCACAGGAGTACCTCGACGAAATTCAGAACATCCCGGTGGAAGTCGATCAATGGCAGCTGGAAAAGCTGGCGCTGGTCGAACGGAAGCACGAGGTTCTCTTCTATACTCCCGGCGTTAGCAGCCAGGCTTGCGGTGCGATGGGTCAACGCTGCTATTCATCGGCTCAGTCCGCTTTGGATGCGCTTTTCCGGTGTTTGCCCGCACGCGCACGGGTGGCGCTGATCCCTGACGGGCCGTATGCCTATGCGCGTCTCGCCAGCTGCGCCTCTCTAGCACTGGCGTAACAGCAGGCTTGACTGGATCCACCGCGTCTCGTCCGAGGCGGGGAATCTGTCCGATTTCGAACAATGATTCTGCCAGCGGACATGGGTGGTGGAGCGGACGTCCGTAAGCCTCATTTCATCAAGCGGGATCATCGCGTCGCCGTGGCAACTCGTCTGCAACTTCCCATTTCATAACGGCGAAACGGAGCTATGAGGGGGTTCTGAAAACACAATGCTGGCGGACCTGAGATTCGCGTTGCGGCAACTGCGGAAGTCACCCGGTTTTTCCCTGATGGCGGTGCTGACCCTGGCCCTGGGCATTGGCGCGAACACTTCTATTTTCACCCTTATCGATTCAATCATGCTGCGGCCGCTTCCTTTCACGCAGCAGCAGCGGCTGATGCGTATCAGCTACGAGGGCGCCGACGCCACGGCGGCTTTTTTCCCCAAGGGCTGGCTGCGTGCACTGGGCGAGCACTCCGCCTCATTTGCGTCCGTGAGCGGATTCGGGGCGGACGCGGAGTCCAATGTAGGCGAGACAAGTTCATCCGATCGCGTCTTTGGCGCCGAAGTGATGGCCAATGCCCTGGACACGCTGGAAATTCATCCGGTGCTGGGCCGTTTCTTCTCTCCTGAAGATGCGGTGGCCAGCCACGATCCCGTCGTCGTGCTGAGTTACGGCTACTGGCGGGAGCATTTCGGCGCCAGCCCCGACGTGATTAGCGAGACGGTCCGCATCGATGGTATTTCCCGCCGCATCATCGGAGTCATGCCACCCGGCGTGCGCTTCCCCTATGCCGACACGCAGTTTCTGACGCCGGTGACCTTTCGGGGCGGGGATCCGACCGATCCGTGGAGCAATTTCGATTTGCGGGGCTTTGGCAGGTTGAAGCCGGGCTTTACACCGGCTCAGGCGCAGGGCGAAATGCGACGCCTGCAGAAATTGCTTTTGCCGCTTTTCCCGTGGCGCATGCCGGATATCTGGGCATCGACCACCACGGTGGTTCCCCTGCTGGAGTCAGAAGTTGGCGCGATGCGTCCGCGGCTGTTGCTGCTCTTCGGCGCTGTAGGGCTGATCCTGCTGATTGCCTGCGCCAATGTCGCCAACCTGATGCTGGCCCGCGCTGCCGGCCGGGAGCGCGAGATTGCGGTACGCAGCGCCCTGGGAGCCTCGGGCGGACGGCTGGTCCGGCAATTGCTTTCTGAAAGCCTGGTGCTGGGCGCAGTGGCCGGAGCCATGGGGCTGATCGCGGCTGCCGCGGGGCTGCAGGGGCTCACCACCCTGCTGCCCGCCGACACGCCGCGGCTCGCAGATGTCGCGTTGCGCTGGCCGGTTTTTCTGTTTGCCTCCGGAGTTTCGGTGATCACGGGAATCCTCTTCGGTCTCATCCCGGCGCTGCGTATGGCCTCGCCCGAGCTGCGGGAATCTCTGCACTCCGGCAGCCGCACCGTGGCCGGACATGCCGGGCAATTCCGCCTCTCCATGTTGCTGGTCATGGGGCAGATCGCATTGTCGGTGGTGGTGATTACGGCGGCCGGGCTCATGCTGCACAGTCTCTGGAGCCTGTCGCAGGTGAACCCGGGCTTTCGTACGGATCGCATTGTAACCGCGGAGGTGTCGCTGAATGCGACCGCTTGCCAGAACAAAGGTCATTGCCAAGCCTTTTTCAGCACGCTGCTGGATCGCCTCAGGGGCCTGACCGGGATGGAAGATGTGGCCCTCACCGACTCGCTTCCCCTGAACGCCCAGCAGGGCAATTATGTCTACGATGCGGAGCAACATCCGCGCGAAGCGCGGCAGGGTGCTCTGATGGCCACGGACCGCATCGTCTCGCCGGAGTATTTCGAAACCCTCGGCATGAAACTGGTCCAGGGTCGGTTGCTCGAAGATCAGGATGCTTCGGGAGTTAGCGGGGCGGTTGTCATCAACCAGCAAATGGCGAATCGGCTATGGCCGCATGAAAATCCTCTGGGACGCCATCTCCTCAATGTCAGCGACGAGCCGACGCCGACGGTATGGATTGCAAAGGCAGCTGTCACCGTGGTGGGTGTCGTCAGCAATACACATGAAGGTAGCCTGGCGGGCGGCTTCGACGATGAGGTGTACCTGCCCCTGACGCCGGCGAAGGAGCAGCCCGTGATGTATGTGCTGCTGCGCACCAGGACAGATACACGCGACGCTGCAGCCGCGCTGCGGCGCGCGGTAGAGGAGGCTGATCCGCAGGTCCCGGTGACGCGTGTGCGCACGCTGAATGAAGTGGTCGCGGCCTCGGAATCGGCGCCACGCTCGCTCACGATTCTGCTGCTGGCTTTCGGCGTTCTCGCGGTCGTCATCGGCAGCGTGGGCGTCTACAGTCTGATCGCCTACATCGTAAGCTGGCGCACGCGGGAGTTTGGGATTCGCCTCGCTCTCGGCGCACAACGCTGGCAAATCATCCACGGCGTCGTGCGCCAGAGCCTTCTGCTGGCGTCGGCAGGGTCGGTGCTGGGGCTGGCGGCTGCGGCTGCGGTGGCTCAGATGATGCGGGCCTTCCTCTTCGGCGTGAATGCCATTGATCCGGTGACATTCTGCGCCGTGCCCGTGCTGATGATCATGCTGGCGCTGATGGCAGCGTGGATTCCGGCGCGGCGCGCTGCCAGCGTGGATCCCATGCGCACGCTGCGTATGGAATAACCAGCCGCCGCGTCCCGCACTTCTACTCGCAGCGCAGCGCGATCGTCGGATTGACCCGCATGGCGCGCTGCGCCGGAATGTAGGCTGCAATCATTGCAACTGAGATGAGCAGCAGCGCGACCGCACAGTACGTAAGCGGATCGGTGGCATGCACAGCAAAGAGCAGGCTGGCGAGAAAGCGCGTCACGCCGGCGGCGGCTGCGATTCCCAGTGCCAGCCCCATCATCACCAACTTTGCCGATTCGCCCATCACCAGACGACGGACGGTCGCGGGTGTCGCGCCCAGCGCCATGCGGATACCAATCTCCCGCGTACGGCGCGAAACCGACCACGCGACCACGCCGAAAATCCCAACCGCGGCGAGGACCAGGGCGATTGCACCAAAGATCGCCAACAGCAGCGTTCGGAACCGAGGCTGTGCCACCGATGCATCCAGCGCATCGCTCAGCTCCGCAACATCGGTGACCGGAAGCGTCCTGTCAATGGAGTGGGTCGCTTCTTTCAGTGCATTGACGACGGCGGAGGCATCCAGATTGCTGCGCACTACAACCTCGCCGCCCCAGAACGGCTCCTGCGCGAAGGGCACATACATCATGGGGCCAGGTTTCTCGCCCAGAGCTACATCATGCACGTCGCCCACGACGCCGACGACCTGCCGGGTGACCTCGCCATTGGGAGGGAAGCCAAACTTCATTTCACGTCCGAGTGGGTCCTGATGAGGGAAGTACCGTTTGGCCATCGCCTCGCTGATGACGGCGACGCGAGGTGTAGAAGCGGTGTCGTTGGCATCGAAAACCCTGCCCCGCAGCAGAGGGATCCCCATCACTGAGAAATAACGAGGACTGGCAGAGACATAATCCGCCGTCTGATTGGCGACGGGCGGCAACGGCGGAGCACCGACGATGCTGAATCCCAGGTTGACGAAGCCATCCAGAATCGGCAGGGGGACAGCAATGGCCGATTGTTGCAGGCCCGGAGTCGCCTGCAGACGGGTAAGCAACTGATCGGAGAAGGCCGTCCACTGCTGCGGCGTGGAGTACTGGAAGCGGGGAAGAGACACCTCTGCTTTGACCACGTGCGTTGTTTCGAAGCCGGGGCTGACCGCGGTCAGCCTGGCAAAGCTACGCAGAAGTAACCCGGCGACAACCAGCAGAACCATCGCCAGCGCCACTTCAACGATGGCGAGAACATTTCTCGTCCGCTGGGAGCCTTTCGCTTCTCCGCCGCGAGCGCCTTCCCCGAGATGCTTTTGCGGATCTGAATGAGTTGCCAGGCACACGGGCGCCAATCCAAACAATACGCTGGCAGCCAGCGACAGCAGCAGGGCGAAGGCCAGAACCGAGGCGTCCACGCGGATGGAATGAATCGGCGGCAAGCCGGGCGGAAGCAGGGATTGAAGTGCCGAGACCCCTCCCCAGGCAATCAGCACACCGGTGATCGCGCCCAGCAGTCCAAGCATGGCGCTTTCCGTCAGCAGCTGGCGGGTGATGCGCCGCCTGGCTGCGCCCAGCGCGATGCGAATGGCCATTTCTTTTGATCGTGCGGTGGACCGCGCGAGCAGCAGATTGGCGATATTGACGCATGCAATCAGCAGCACCAGCCCAACTGCTCCCAGCAGAACCAGCAGCGGCGAGCGCACGCTGCCGACGACCATCTTATGCAGCGGCAAAACATGGACCGTCCAGCCGGCGTTCTGCGCCGGGTCCTGCTTCGCCAGGCGGGTGGCAATCACGGCCATGTCGGTTCGAGCCTGATCGAAAGAGACTCCGGGTTGTAAGCGCGCAATCACCCGCAGCCAGTGTCCTCCAGACCGATCGATCCAGCTGCCGAACAACGGATCCGGCACCAGAGGGATCCAGATATCGTCATTCTCAGCTCCCAGCGGAAAGCGAAAGCTGGCCGGCATAACGCCGACAACGGTAAAGGAGCGCTGGTCGAGGTTGATGGACTTTCCGACTATATGAGGCTCGCGGGCGAAGCGAGTACGCCACAGCCTCTCGCTGAGAATAACAACCGGAGCAGCGCCGTGAACGCCGTCTTCCTCTGAGAAGGTGCGGCCTGCGAGCGGCCTGACCTCAAGCAGCGGGAATAAGCTCGGTGTAACCACCACGGTATCGAGAACCGTGGGATCGCCTATGCCGGTCAGGGTGAGATCGTGAAACTGATAACCGGCCATCTGACCGAAACTGCGGTTCTGTTTGCGCCATTCAGCGTAGTTCACGTAAGACGCGCCGGTATTTTGATCGTCCTGCCCCTGATTCGCCTCAGTGAGCGCCACCAACTGTTCCGGATGGGGGAAAGGTAGCGGGCGCAGCAGCACCGCGTTCACGACCGAAAAAATGGCGGTATTCGCGCCGATGCCCAGGGCGAGTGTCAGGACCACCACGGTGGTGAAGCTCGGCGACTTGCGCAGCATCCGCAGGGCGTAGCGCACATCCTGCAAAAGCGTTTCGAAGAAATGGCCACGCGCAATCTCGTGACACTCCTCGCGGAACCTCTCGTAGGCTCCGAATTCAATGCGCGCCTGCCTTTCCGCCTCACCGCGCGAGAGGCCGTAGCGCACGAGGTCATCGGCGCGATGCGCGATGTGCGAGCGAAGCTCTTCGTCCATCTCTTCCTTGTTTTCCGGTCGGGGCAGGTTTGCGTGCTTCATACTTCCTCCGGTTGCGCCGCAAGAGCGGACGAGATGGCAGCGACCAGACGATTCCAGTTATCGGTTTCTTCACGGAGCCGCCTGCGGCCGGCTGCGGTCAGTTCATAGAACTTGGCGCGGCGATTATTCTCCGAAATGTCCCAACCCGCTTTCAGCAGCCCCTGGCGCACCAGGCGAAACAGCCCGGGATAGAGCGCGCCCTGCTCGATCAGCAGGGCCTGTCCGGAGATTGGCCGATGCGCAGGAGAATGCCGTAGCCGTGGAGCGGCCCCAAAGAAACAGCGCGCAGGATGAGCAGACCGAGGGTTCCAGGCAGCAACTGAGCCTGATCAGGCATGAGGGTGGTTCTCCTAAAACACTTAGGACTGTAGGCCTGTCTCTCCTAAGTTGTCAAGGAGTACAGCGGCATTTTGCACCGGAAGTGCTGCAATACCTTGAGACAGCCACCAAAAGCTCATCCATTACCACTAAAAATCCACAAAAAGTACTTGATTTGCACACAAATAAATCCCTTTCCGAGCCACATTCCTGTGCAATGATTCTTGTCAACGGGAGAGCAATCTTCCACGAGAAGAGAGCAGAACGCAGCTCGGCTGAGAATCGGAAACGAGACTTAGCAAGCTCCGGGTAACCGGAGGGTCAGGAAGTTCTGGGAAACCAAAGCTTCAGATTGCGGCGGGACGCTCGCTCAACGGCGATGACAGAAACAGGCAGGGGCTGCGGGCGCAAGTTCGTGGAAACTGCAAGCGTCTGGAAATGCAGGTTGTGATCGGGTAGCCGAAGCCGGATCTTCGAGAAATCGGACAGAAGGGGGCGAGATCCCGCAAGGGACTTCGTCCCCTTCGCTTTTTGGCCGGAAGCCCGGTTCGGGGAGATTGCTCCGCATTGGTGGAGATGGTTCACGTTTCGGTCTGATCCGGCAAGCGACAGAGTTAGTCCAGCCGCAAAGTTAGTTTGCTCGTCCCCACCGGTGGGTGCCGCAGTGTATCTGTGCAAATGACATATGTCTTTCGAGTAACTGGGAGCGACTAAGTACAGGCTATGAGTTACTGCTTGTATTTCCACACTAACAGCTTGATTTACACACAAATAAATCCCTTGCGGGGACGCAGTTCTGTGTCATGATTCTTGCAACGGAAGAGCAATCTTCCACGAGAAGAGAGCAGAACGCAGCCCTAAGGGATTCGGAAACGAAACTCAGGAGCTTCGGGAAACCGAAGCTCCCGCGAAGTTCCAGGCGACTGGAGTCTTCATGGGCGGCGGGAAGGCTCACACGACGAGGCGGTGGCGGAAACGGAGCGGTTGATGCGGGCGCAAGCTCGCCGCAGCGGCAAGCGTCCGGCAACGCAGGTTGTGGGCCGGTAGCCGAAGCCGGATCTTCGGGAAGTTCGGACAGGAGGGGGCGATATCCCGTAAGGGAAATCGCCCCCTTCGCCTTTTGCCCAATTCAGACCCTGCAGAAAAGAATTGCGCGGAGGCCGCCGGGGAGTAGAATTCCTCCCAACTTCGACGAAGCTTTTCTCCCGGCAGACGCATGGCGATAAAATCTCCCACTGCACGGCGCGCTCCATGGATCGTTGTCGCCATGTTGGGGATCGTCGCACTTCCGGCAGGCCTTACTTTGCACAGCGTTCGCGTTGCGGCCGTGCTGCAAATCCCCGGCGCGAACCCCACTCCGCACGGATATACGTGGAGTCTGCTGCTCTTCCTGGTTCCCATTGCCGCCATCGCCGGATGGTTTCTGCCCAGCGAGGGGATTGAGGCTCCCAGGCGTGCGTTCTGGTTGACCCTGGCCGTCCTTGTGCCCTTGGGCTTCGCGCTCGACTTTTTCTTCGCCAGGCGATTCTTCATCTTTCCCAATGCCGGAGCTACCGTGGGCATCAACGCTCCCGCGCTGGGCCATTCTATCCCCATCGAGGAATACGCCTTCTACTTCTCCGGCTTTCTCGCCGTACTCCTGCTTTACATCTGGCTGGGAGAATACTGGCTGGCTGCCTATAGTGTGCCGGCAGATCGCGGAACGGAATCTGCCGGCGAGGAGCGCGCCCTCGGGCGGCTGCTGGGTTTTCATCCCGCCTCGGCCATCGCCGGAGCGGCGCTGATCGCCGCGGGCATTGAGTGGAAGAAGCTGCTGTCCCCGGTTCCGGACGGCTTCCCTGGTTACTTCATCTTCATTGTTGCCGGAGCGCTGGTGCCCTCGGCGATTTTATTTCCGGCCGCGCGGCGACTGATCAACTGGCGCGCTCTTAGCGCGACCATGTTCATCGTCGTGCTCATCAGCCTGATTTGGGAGGTCACACTGGCGTTGCCCTATGGCTGGTGGGGCTTTCGGCCGCAGGCTATGGTCGGCATCCCGATCCGTGCCTGGTACGGACTGCCCATCGAGGAAGTAATTGTGTGGGTGGGTGTCACCTATGCGACCGTTATCGTCTATGAGGTGATGAAGGCCTGGCTCTGGGTGCGTCGGCAAGCCTCAGCGCCCGAAACGGCGTCGAGCTTTCATCCCCATGCCCGCACACCGGCTGCTTCACAGAAATGAACCACCGCCCTGTCCAGAGTCTTGCCCGCGCGCAATGAGCGGCGGGAAGATCTCTGGAGGACGTTTCTTTGCGATTTGGGCCCCTTCTTATTGGGCCGAGGCTGGAGCTGCCGCTTTGCCTTTCTCCAAAGCTTTCGCGCCGTCCAGATGTTTTTGCAGTGTAGGCAGCGCCTGCTCGGCGTACGACTTCAGCGCCGGATTCTGCGCATCGGAAGCTTCTTTCTTGTAAACCTCGATGGCTTTAGTATGTCCGGCAATCATTTCGTGGATGTACTTCTTATCGAACGCGGCACCCTTCAGTTTCTGGAAGGGGTCGATCATGGCTCTGTCGTGCTCGGTGTCAATCGCATTGGGTACTGTGAGACTGGCTCCTTGGGCGATCTTATACAACTGGCTGTAATCGCTGTCGTGGTCAGAAACCAGCGTCTGCGCATAATCCTTAACCGGCTGTGCAGATGCGACCGATCCGGCCAGCTGTCCGAGGTTAGCCTCTACCATGTCGGTTTGAGCAGCAAAATTTACGAAGTCCTGATCGCTCATTGGGGCGCCAACCGCGGCCTTTTTGGCGGCCAGTGCCGAAACCGAGCAGAGAGCGATGCAGCAAAGGGTAGCAACGACACGCTTCATCTCCACTTTCCTCCTCACTTAAGGTGAGATGCGAAAAGTGGATCAGGGCGCACACAAGACCGCATCGATGGATCCGGTCCGTGGCGCCCCCGGCTTTCCTTGTTTCTGATTAGTGGATTACGACGACGGTGGAGATGTAGCCGTCGTTGACGCGTGCCAGAACGTAGTTGCCGTCGACGGCGCGCCACTCGTAACCGCTGGGCGGCTTCCTCAGGTGATGGGCGTGCCAGTCGACCTGCTCACCCCGATCCCAGTCTTCGTGTCGAATGTGACTCCCATGTTTCCAGTCGTCATGGTGGACGTACTGCTGATGGTGCTCCTGATCGTCGTGGTGGTCCTGCGCAATTGCCACCCCGCCACAGAGAGAAGCGGCTAAAGCCGAAGCCGTGAGAATCCTGCCCAAATATCGCATAGTCACTCCTCCCACCTCGGATTCAGAGAACTCGTCAGACGTTGTTTGGAGCCTGCCTGATTCCTGGCATTCACACAGCCCTCACAGAGAATTCCAGCGTGTTTACGCGGCTCGCTCTGCTCGCTGCCAGATCAACCAGCGTTCATATTCGGTGTCGATCTGCCCAAGCTGGTAGAGAGTATTCAGGGTTTCCACCAGTCCCGCTTCTCTGTCGACACTTACAATCGCTGAGGTGTAGATCGTTCCATTGGGAAGATCTGCATGCCCGAAGATGTTGCCGGTCAGGCGCTGCCCCGGCGCCAGTTCTTGGTAGCCGGTGGCGATAACACTATCAACCACCGACCAGTTCTCAATCTTCACCCGCGGTTTGCTCTTCGCTTGACTCATCTGTAGCTCTGCCTTTCCCCTGAATGGCCCCTGGCTGGCTTGACGAGACGTGGCGACTCATCAGGAGTACTTCCAAAGGTAGGCGGCAATCCGAAGGCCAATCGAGGGGGCGAATAATCAAGAACTTAGACGCGGTCGCAGAGGGAGGAGGGTAATTTTTACCATCCGACCGTGAAAGCTTCCAGGCAGCTTTTGGCGTTTCAGCGCCGCCGAGATGGCCTCCCGGGTACTTGGGACTACCCGGCCCATGGCGCCGGACCCAACAGCTCCATGCCGTACCGGCGAAAGAATGAAGCATCCTGAACAGGTGGATGCGGGATTGCGGTAGCCCGGAAAAAGTCTTCCATTTGGCCGGCAGGGGTGAAGGCGATCAACATCCGGCCGGGGCGGGAGCCGACGGAAGAGAAGGCGTGGGGCACGTTGCGCGGACCGAGGACCGAGTCTCCAGGGCCGAGTTCGACCTGGCGATTGCCGAGCTGGAAAGCAACTCTGCCTTCCATGACGTAAAACCATTCTTCTTGGGCATGGTGAAGATGCAGCGGAGGGCCGCCCCTGATCAGGTTTTCGTGTTCGATCACAAACAGGCCGCCGCCGGTCTCGCGGGGGCTGACCTTGAAAAGGATCGAGCTGAAGCCGCGGGAATGCGTTTCGCCGTCCCGGTCGAGGCCACTCCTCACGACGCGGGCAGCGTCAGCTTCGCCGGGCGCTGACGTGGGAAGCAGGGCCAGCGCATCGAGGGCGGTCGTTGGCAGCAGGGCGGCAGCGGAAGCGAGCAGGGAACGGCGGTTCATGGGATCTCCGGTAGTTCGTGAATCATGACCGGGGAATGACAGGTTGAGGCAAGTTGCGGGGGACAGCCAGCATACTCTGATGGCTGACAGGTAAGGAAGCCTGAAAACCGGATGGGAATACTCGACGGTGTCGGCTCAACCGCTAAAACCGGAAGCTAAATTGGAATCCTGAGGAAGAACAGAATGCTGGTGAACCGATCGATTGCTGCGGCCACGGTAACTCCTGTGCTTGCCTATCAGAACGTGCATGAGGCGGCGGCGTGGCTGTGCGATGCATTTGGATTCAGCGTGCGGCTGCGCATCGGCGATCACCGGGTGCAGCTCAACGCCGGAGAGGGCGCGGTCACCGTTCGGGAAATGGGCGTGAACGAACTGAATGCGATGCTGGGGCTGGGCTGCTCGCTCACGGTACGGGTGGAGGATGCCGATGCACACTGCCGACGGGCACGGGAACACGGTGCGCGGGTCACACAGGAGCCGGTTACGCATCCTTATGGCGAGAGGCAATACAACGCCACCGACTTCGCGGGTTACTCCTGGACGTTTTCGCAGTCCGTGGCGGATGTCGATCCCAGGGAGTGGGGCGGCGAAGCAGTGAATTTGTAAGAGCTGACATCGTGCCGGAACGCAGGTTGGCGCGTGGCGCCGCGTACTTAATTTTGTAAGACGATCTTTGCGCCCGACCTGCAGGAATCGTAGATGGCTTCGACGACTTCGAGCGCAGCCAGGGCTTCCTCGCCGGAGACCAGAGGCGCCTCACGGCGCGCAATCGCATCGGCGAAATTCCGGAACTGGCGCTCCAGAGGCACCGTGGAAATGGCCATCGGGTCCGACGCCCCGGAACCGGCTTCGCCGCCCAGCGGGGCGGGGTCGCCGCGATCATCGAGGATGTCCCAGGCAATGAGCTTGCCGCCGGCAACGATGGCGCTGCCCTGGGTGCCGTGGATCTCGATGCGCTCGGTGTAGCCGGGCCAGAAAGCGGTTGAGGCCTGCACGATGCCGGTCGCGCCCGATTCGAAGCGCAGAATCGCATTGACGATGTCTTCGGATTCGATGGTGTGGACCGCGCCCAGTTGCCAGTTGGCGCACACCTCCCGGACAGGGCCGGCGAGCCACCGCACCAGGTCGACTTGGTGAATGGCCTGATTGATGAGCGCGCCGCCTCCTTCCACAGCCCAGGCGCCCTTGCCGGGGCGGGAGTAGTACTCCGCGGAACGGTGCCACTTGACGTAGCAGTCGCACTCGAGGATGCATCCGAAACGGCCTTCGCGAACGGCCCTGGCGAGAAACAAGGTGGTGTCGTCGAAGCGGCGCTGGCTGATGACATTCAGTACGATGCCGGCATCGCGGGCAACGCGGATCATCTCACGGGCTGTGCTGACTTTGGTGGCGATGGGCTTTTCCACCTGTAGGTGTTTACCCGCTGCGGCGCAGGCCTGCACAGCCTCCAGGCGAAAGTCCGGGAAGGTGCAGACGTCGATTACATCCGGGCCAGGATGGCGGCACAGATCCTCGAAGGAAGGGACGAATTCGGCGCCGTATTGGGCGGCGAATCTTTTGCCCGAATCCTGCGAACGGTTGCTGCAGGCAACGATGGGAAAGCCGATGTTCTGATATGCCTGTGCGTGCTTGTGCGAAATGGCCCCGGTGCCGAAAATTCCTATCTTCACGACGAATGTCCCTGAATGGAGGTTGATCGATGACGGCGGCGGTCTTATTGCAAAGGCGGACCACCGCGATGGGAAGATTATCACCGAGTGTCGGCATGGCCGCGACCAGAGCGCCGGCCACTCCGGAATTTGCCACCCTTCCGGGATTCTCAGTGAAGGTTTAGTCACGCTGGCTTCAGAAAGAATTAAGGTGCGCGCAGATATGATCATGCAGAACCGACATTGGTTGAGGAGAACTGCGTGAGACCGTATGCTTGGCTGGGCTTGTTGTTGACCATCGCGCTGGGGCCGGCTGCGATGGGTCAGATGCACTGGACGGTGAGCAAAACCTTTCATATCGGAGGCGAGGGTGGATGGGACTACGTCACGGTGGATGCGCCCCGGCATCGCTTCTTTGTGACGCGATCGACGCATACCCAGGCCATCAATGAAGAGACCGGGAAAGTAGTGGCGGACATCACGGGGCAGACCCGGGCGCATGGGGTAGCTCTGGCAGTGAAGGCGGGGCGCGGTTTTATAACGGACGGCGGCGGCAGCGGAACGATTTTCGTCTTCGACATGAAGACCTATCAGGTGCTGGGGCGCATTCCGGCGATTCCCGATTCCGACGGCATCATCTATGACTCAGGGACGAACAACGTGCTGGTTTCGGCCGGCGACAGCAATGCGTTGTTGGCCTTTAGTCCCGACATCGATCCGAAGAGCGGGAAACTCGAGCCCATTGCCCTGCCCGGTTCGCCGGAGTTTCTGGCTGCCGATGGCGCAGGCAAGGCCTACGTCAATATTCCCGATAAAAATGAGGTCGCCGTGGTTGATCTGCATGCGCGGAAAGTGACGGCGATCTGGCCGGTGGCCCCGGGCGGCGAGCCCACCGGCATGGCCATCGATCCCGTTCACCATCGCCTGTTCATCGGCTGCCGCAATCCGCAGAAGCTGGTGGTGATGAGCACGGAGAGCGGCAAAGTCGAGGCGGCTCTCCCCATCGGCGCCGGGAACGACGCGGTACGGTTCAGCGACGGCCAGGCTTTCGCCAGTTGCCATGATGGATCTCTGACCGTCATCGGCGAGAAGGGGGGCAAGTGGGATGTGGAGCAATCGCTGAAGACAGCGGAAGGCGCCCGGACCATGGGCCTCGACGCCACGACTCACCGCATTTTCCTCCCGACGGGGCAATTTGAACCGGCGAGCGGCGGCGGACGCCCGAAGATGAAGCCAGATACATTTGCCGTAGTCGTCGCGAATGGGCAGTAGTTAAGCTTCGCAAATCGGGGGGGGCCGGATTTCCGTCCGGCACCCGCCCCGCCTCGTCACGGGCGGCCTCGCCCGGGTATCATGAAGGGGAACGTCCTGTTGCCTCCGGATTTCCCGATTCATGGCTTTGTCCCTCACGATTGACGCCGGCCGACGCGCAGGAAGCGCATGGCTTTGAGTTCAGCTTCGCCCATCGGCGCGCTCGAACCCGCGGTGCCGCGACCGGGTGAGGACCATCACCCGCATGCCCATCTCCATGCTCCGCGCGCGGGCGAAACGGCGTCGCTGCTGGTTGACTACCGCGAGCTGTTTAAACTGCGCGTCACCCTGATGGTCACGCTCACCGGATGGGCCGGGTTTTATCTCGGCTGCATGCGCTCCGGCATCAGCAGCGTGCAGCCTGGTCTGCTGGAAGCCCTGATCGGCATCACCGCAGTTTCGGCTGGATCGGCGGCGCTTAATCAGGCTATCGAGCGCAAGCTGGATGCGAAGATGTTCCGCACCGCAAATCGCCCCATGGCCTCGGGCCGCATCGGTCTTGTGCACGGCATTGCGGTTGGTTTGTTTGCCATCGTCGCCGGAACGCTCTGGCTGACGCACGAGACGAATCTCATCACGGGCGGCCTGACACTGCTCACGGCCTTCTTATATGTGGCGCTGTACACGCCGCTGAAGCGCGTGACCACCATGGCCACTTTCATTGGAGCCTTTCCGGGAGCGATGCCGCCTCTGCTGGGGTGGACGGCCGCGCGTGGAGTTATCGAATGGCAGGGCGTGGCCCTCTTTGCCATTCTTTTCATCTGGCAGTTTCCTCACTTCATGTCCATCGCGTGGCTTTACCGCGAGGACTACGGCCGGGCTGGTATCCGCATGCTGCCCGTGGCGCAGCCCGATGGCTGGTCCACGGCTCTCGAAGCAATGATCTACGCAGTGCTTATGATTCCAGCGAGTCTGCTGCCGGTCTGGCTGCACATGGACGGCAAACTCTACGCCGTTGCGGCCATCGTTCTCGGTCTGCTGTACCTTGGTTACACCATTCGCTTTGCCCGCATTGTGAAAGCCCGCAATGCCTCTGAGTCGCGCATGTATGCTCGCGATCTGCTGAAGGTAAGCGTGATATATCTGCCGCTGCTGCTCACCGCGCTCATGCTGAACGCAATCGGGAAGTAGGCAGCGGCAAATTTTGTTATGGCAACGATGACTCAATCCGGCCTTGCACAGAGCCGCCAGGGCGGCGACGTGTATCCCATTGAACTCGATGGCGTGACCCACGATTACGGAACCAGGCTGGCGCTCGATCGCCTCAGCTTTTCGGTGGGCCGTGCGGAAATCTTCGGCCTGCTGGGGCCTAACGGGAGCGGCAAGACGACGCTGTTTCGCATCCTGTCGACGCTCATGGTGCCCAGCGGCGGATCAGCCCGCATCCAAGGCTTCGATGCAGGCCGTGAACCGAATAAAGTTCGCCAGCAAACCGGCATCGTCTTCCAGGCGCGCAGCATCGACATGAAGCTCACTGTCGCTGAAAACCTGAAGCACCAGGGCCATCTCTATGGGCTGCGCGGCAGCCACCTCAAAGCCCGCATCAACGAGGTGCTCACCCGGGTTGGCCTGCTCGACCGCGCGAAGGACATGGTCGAGACGCTCTCGGGCGGGCAGCAACGCCGGGTGGAACTGGCCAAGGGGCTGATTCATTCACCTTCGGTGCTGCTTCTCGATGAGCCATCCACCGGCCTCGATCCCGGCGCTCGCCGCGACCTTTGGCTCTATCTGCGCACGCTGCGCGATCAGGAGAGCGTCACCATCCTGGTTACGACGCACCTGATGGAAGAAGCCGAGCACTGCGACCGCCTGGCCATTCTGAGCGAAGGCAAGCTGGTTGCCCTCGGATCGCCGGCGGAGCTGAAATCCCAGATTGGCGGCGACATCGTCACCTTTGAAACGGCCGGCCCGGAACAGGCTGCGCGTCTAGCCGAGCTTCTGGCCAACCGCTTCGTGGTCGGTCCCACCGTCTTCGGGAACCGGGTGCGTCTCGAGCGCGAGCAGGGGCACCGCTTCCTGACCGAGGTAGTTGAGGCGTTCCCAGGCATGGTCGAGGGTGTTTCGGTTGCAAAGCCCAGCCTTGAAGACGTCTTCATCGACCGCACCGGTCACCGCTTCTGGAATGAAGGGGAGCGGGATAACGAGAAGGGAGAGAAGTAATGGCGACCCTGGCCACCACCGCGCCACGTACCGTCAAGGCACCGAACCCGGGCATCTGGACTCCGGCGTACTCGCTGTGGCTGCGCGAGATCGTCCGCTTCTACCGGCAGAAGGCGCGCGTGGTCGGCGTCATCGCATCGCCGCTGCTTTTCTGGCTGGTGCTGGGGTCGGGCTTTGCACACAGCTTCCAGTCCGGCCACAGTTCGGCGTCGTATCTGGCTTATTTCTTCCCGGGCTCCGTGGTGATGATCGTGCTTTTCACGGCGATCTTCAGCATGATGTCGCTCATCCAGGACCGCAACGAAGGTTTCCTGCTCTCAGTGCTGGCTGCACCCGTGAGCCGCTCCGCGATCGTCCTGGGCAAAGTGCTCGGCGGATCGACACTCGCTGCCATTCAGGGCGTTGTTTTCCTCGTCTTCACGCCGCTGGTGGGCATTCATCCCGACGTGATCGCGATTCTCTGCAGCACCCTTGTCATCCTGCTCATCAGCTTTGAGCTGACGGCTCTCGGTTTTGCTATCGCCTGGCCCATGGATTCGCCTCAGGCCTTCCACGCCATCGTCAACCTCATTCTGCTGCCGCTGTGGATGCTCTCCGGAGCCTTATTTCCGGCGGATCGCGCCTCCGGCTGGCTGGGCATGCTGATGCACCTCAACCCGCTGAGCTTCGGCGTCGATGCCCTGCGCAACGCATTATTCCCGAGCGAGCACACGATGTTTTCCTTCGACCTGAACCTCGGTATTACTGCGGGCTTCTGCGCGCTGGTGTTTGCGGCGTCGTGGGCGATCGTAAACCACCGCACCAACAAACCCGCGGCATAGCCAGGGAAGGGCACATCAGAACGGCATGAAGGCCTGAGCCTCTGACGTTGGACGTTACACCGCTAGAGAAATGCAAACAGCGATCAGCAGCAAACAATCCGTATCTCTCCCGGTCGCGGCGATTCTCGGTGTCAGCCTGCTGGCGACTTTGTTTCTCTTCTGGCTGATCTATGTGCATCCGGCCTCGGACGCTGCGGCGCAGCACTACACCTTTCTGCCCAATCTGAATGCGCTGCTGAACGGCCTGAGCGCAATCGCTCTTGTTGTTGGCTTCTACTTCATCCGGCACCACCGCATCCGGGCCCATCGCAACAGCATGATGACGGCCTTCGTCTTCAGTTCGCTGTTTCTGGTGTCCTACATTGCTAACCACGCCCTGCACGGCGACACGCTTTACCCCATCCATAACGGCACTTACTACCACGCCTATCTGCCCATCCTGATCAGCCACATCGTGCTGGCGACCCTGGCGCTGCCCATCGTCCTCATCACTTTTTATTTGTCTCTCTCCGGACGCATCCGCATGCACCGCCGCCTGGCGCGCTTCACCTTCCCTCTCTGGCTTTATGTTTCGGTCACAGGAGTCGTGGTGCGGGTCATGCTGGTAGCGGCACAACGATAGCAATGGACCACTCGCGCACCGAATTGTCCCGCAGAGCGGGCGAGCCCGATGACGGCACGCGCGCCCTTCTTCGCTCCGGAGCCGCCACGCTCATCGCCGGCGTCATAGCCGCAGTGCTGGCAGCGACAGTATTCGGCGGAATCAGCCGACAAGGGCCTCACACCAATGCCGGGTGGCTCGCGCTGATGGTGGCGATGATGTGCCTGCCTTTCGGCCTGATGCTCTTCGTTCTCGGCGCGGCCAAGTGGCTGCGCAACCGGCGGCTGCGCAGCCAGCGCTAGACTCCGAAATCCCTTTCGATTTCAGTGGGGCAATCCCAGCCCTCCCACAGGATCGCTCGGCCGACCTCTGAGCGCCGCTACAAGTTGGCTCGTCGATTCCCGGTGATCAGCCGCACGATGATGGTAAGAACCACTGCGCCGATGATCGCGATTACGATGCTGCCAATCATCCCATGCTGGCCTGCCGTGCCAAACCCAAGATGGCTGGAGATGAAGCCTCCGATCAACGCTCCGACCAAACCAACGACCATATCCATCAGGAATCCGAAGCCGGATCCCTTCATGATCTTCCCGGTAAGCCATCCCGCGATGACTCCGATAATGATCCACGCAATCAGTCCGTGTCCCATACTGCCCTCCTCACTGAACTCCATGAGATGCGGACCGTTATACGGAAAAAATGGCGCAGGGAAAATAGCCCTTGCGCAGTAATCCGGTTCGGCAACAAGTCAAATCATTCGCCACCGCCCTCAATTCCCCGGCGAGCCGTTCAGCTTTCCGGTTGTTCCGTGGCTGCTCTTGCCAGTTCTCTCCACGCCGCCTTAAGCTACCAGGCTCAACATCAAACTGCGAAACGCGAAGCAGCCGGTCTCCAGGAGGTCCGCATGGTCAATCAGGTTGTGAGCTACGACGGGAGCATCGTCGCCTCCCCCCGGCAACTCGTCTACCCGCAGACAGCCGAGGAGATCCAGGCAATTCTTCGTGATCCGACGCGCTTTCCCAGCCCGTTGCGGGCCATGGGCAGCTATCACTCGCTCACCCCTTGTGCCTCTTCCGACGGCACCATCGTCAACATGACCCATATGTCGGAGGTGCTCTCCGTTGACGTCACCAACATGACCTTTACGGCTCAGGCCGGTCTCGAGATGATCGAGGCCTCCCACGCTCTGCGTGCTCAGGGGCTGCAGATGATGCTCAATATCGAAATCGGCAATATGACGCTCGGCTCCGCCGCCTGCTGCCACAGCAAAGATGCGCTCGACGGCATCGAGTTCGGTCAGGTCAGCTCGTATGTCACCGCCATGAAATGGGTCACACCCGCCGGCGACCTGGCCGAGGCATCGGAGGCGGACAACCCGGGCCTGCTGCGGCTCATGCGCTCCAGTTATGGCCTCTGCGGAATCATTTATGAAGTGACCCTGCGCATCAAGCCGATCGAGGCTCTGCACTTTACCTACCTGCCGCGTCCCGTCGCGGAGCTAACCGAAGCTGAAGTCGAGAGCCTGCTCGACACGTCGGAGGGCCTGATCTGCTGGACCGTAGGCAGAACCGCCATCTTTCAAAAGCGCCATCGCATCGCCGAGCCCGGCATCCTCGGCTCGCTCCAGGCGGCGGCGCGCCGGCATCTCTGGAACTACGAAGGAGCCCACGTCGGCCGCTTCATCGACCGCTTCATCACCGATAAGAGCCTGCACACCGCCGTGCAGCAGGGGGACTTTGATGCCGAGAATTTTCTCTACTCCACGCTGCACGCTCTCGGCGGCATTACTCTGCTTGCACCCGACAAGACCGTCGACTACCACAACACGCCTCCCGAAGGGCGCTACGCCTTTACCTTCTGGGCATTTCCCCGCGCACAGTGGCTGGCCACATACCGTGCCTATCTCGACTTTGCCGATCAGCACTTCAGGGACACAGGCTTTCGCTGCAATATGCCACTCGGCTCCTACCACATCCGCCGTGATCCCAGCTCGCTGCTTTCCTATACACAGGATCAGGAGATCTTCTCGATCGATCCCATTCATGCCAGCACAGACGCTGCGGCCTGGCAGAATTTTCTCGAGCGTTTTAACGAATTCGCGTCCGAACGCAATGGCATTCCACTGCTCAACCAGAGTCCCTTCGTCACCCGGCAGCAGGTTGAAGCCGCCTACGGCCAGCGATGGCAACAGTTCTCTGCCTGGGTGCGCAGCGAGGACCCGGGCGGCCGCATGCTGAACTCCTTCTTCGCCGCTCTTTTGTCTCCTGCTTAATCCGCCGTGCCGGATAGCACTCCGACGGTGTGCAGCCAGATTGCTGCCGTACGCGGCCACGTCGTCACCGGTAGTTCAGTGGACCTCAATCCGTAGCCGTGGCCGCCTTTCGCATAGACATGCAGCTCTGCCGGCACCCTAGCTTTTTTGAGTTGCATAAAGTATTCCACCGCGTTCTCAACATGCACCGGATCATCCTCTGCCTGCACAAGGAACGTCGGCGGCACCGACGCGGTCACCGGAATATCGGGGTTGAACTCGAAGTTCTTCTCCGACAGCGCGAGGTAACCCGGGTAGATGACGATGGCAAAGTCCGGGCGGCAGCTGAGCTGATCGGCACCGTCGACTGCCGGATAGAGCCGCTGCTCATTGTGGGTGCTCAGCGCGGCCGCCAGGTGACCGCCGGCTGAAAATCCCAGCACGCCGATCCGTTTGGGATCGATCTTCCATTCCGCCGCATGCTCGCGTACCAGACCCATCGCGCGCTGTGCATCCTGAAGAGCCGCGGCTGATTTCGGGTAGGGCCCCGTCCCCGGTACCCGATACTTCAGCAAAACACAGTTCACGCCGATGGAATTCAGCCAGTCGCAGACCTCTGTGCCTTCCAGGTCCATCGCCAGGATTTGATATCCGCCGCCTGGGAACACCACCACCGCCGCTCCGCTGTTGTTCTCCGGCGCGGCGTAAAGCGTGATCGTCGGTGTCGACACGTCTCCCAGCCGCACCACCGGCTTTCCGGCAATGAGGTTGTCCTTTGGTGTGGTGGTGTCGTGCTCCGATGCGGTCGCGGTCTGGGGCCCGGGAGCGGTGCCTGGCCACAACTGAATGGCCTGATGTCCAGGCGCAGGCGGCCACCCGCTGGACGTTTGTGCTGCGGCAGAAAGGGTGAAAGCGGTCAATCCGAACAGAGCAAGAGCGCGAAGCATGCCGGGTCCTCCCCGGCCATCTTAGACCACGCTCTCTCAAAAGGACGTGTGGCTTAGAGCTTACTGGGGACTGGGTGTTCCGCTGGAAGGCGGCTGCGATCCCGATCCCGGAGCTGTCTGCGCTGCTGGCTGCTGCGAACCCGAAGCTGCTGGCTGCCCTGATGCTGCTGGCTGTTGCTGGCTGCTTCCTGCTGTGGGTTGAGTCTGATCCGGAGGCGTGTAGCCCGGGTCGCCCGGCCGCCGCTGATCCGGAGGTAGATTGACCGGCGCCATCGTCGGGTGAGGATTGTTCTTATCGTTGTCGCTGGGCAGCTTCTCTCCTGGGTTGCGCAGCGTTGGCGGCGCTGCCGGCCGGTTCTCCTGATTCACATCGGCTTCGGTCCGGTCCCCCATCTTGACTTCATGCTTGTTCTTCGCCATCACCGGCTGATTGCCCCAGTAATCCCCCATCTCGTTAGAGGCACGCACCTGGACCGGCTCCCCCACCTTCGCCAGCTCGATCCGAGCTACATAGTTGCCGATAAAACGCACAAACTCGACGGGCTGAGGTGTTTCACCGTAGATCCAGATCTCAAACGGCTGCCCATCCTTCGACTCCCGATCCTTACGCTCCGGCTGCCCCTTGGCGTAAACCACCATATCCTTGTTCATGCCGACCAGCACGCGGTGCTGTTCGATGGCTTTGCGGAGGAAGTCCGGAAGCGTCTCCGCGTATGCCTCGGCCGGCGATTTCACCCCGAAATCGATCATCGGCTTCAGAAGCTGCTCCATCTGCTCGCCGGTCAGATCCGGAACCCGCGCAGCGAACTCCAGAGTGATTCGCGAGCCGGTCGGTGGCGCACCGCTGTCCTGTACCACGGGAGTCGTGTAGGTCGGATCCATGCCGATCGAGACATGCCGCAGAAACTTGTGTTTGTGCTCCGGGCCGCCGTTCAGATCGAGAACCACGGTCTTCTCGTGAATCTTGATATCCGTGACAACTACCCGTTCTCCCGGTCGCGCGGAGATGCCCTTCGCATGCAATTCGTTGACGTATTTGTCCCCGGTGGGTTCCATGTGCCCGTTGGCGATCAGGGTCAGATTTCCAACGGGCAGCGGCCGCATGGCAAAGCCTTGTTCCGCCTGCATAAAACGCACGAGTTGCTCGCGACTGAGGGTAGTCAGCGGCTCCCGCGAGAGCCGGATGTCAGTGGGCGTGAAGTCGGTGTAGTGCTTCTCGACGTGCTCTGCTTCGACAGTAAAAACCTGGGCCTGGGCTGAAATGGCCCCTGCCAGCATCAGCGGTCCGCAGCAAACCGCCAGCGTGAGAAAACGGCCCGATACAGTGGACGCCTGCATAAGACCCCCGGTGGGTCGACATCAACAGCATGGCCCCGTTAGACGGAAATTTCAAGCGGGCGGTGCGGGAGACCGAAGAACGAGCGCCGGACGCAACCGCAGAGGTCACTTGTCCCCCTGCTACCAGGACTTGGAGAGAAGAAAGGCTGCGAGCGTTGCCGCGGCTCGCTTCTGTGTCGCAGTTTGTTGTGAAGCCCGCTCCACGTAACCAAGGCAGCGCGTCGTGAGCACGCCGGCGCAGGGCGGCAACGCTCGTTCCCATGCGGGGGTCCGGTGATTTCGGACGGGCCTCGACGTTGGCAGGCGAGCCGCAGCTCCTTTCATCTCCCTCTGGTAAGGTAGTGAGCTCAGGAACAGGAGGAGGTTCGAGATGCCACTGCCTCAGGACGAACGCATCGTTGCTCTGGCCAACGATCTGCTGCAGCAGTTCGACCAGCTTTTTGGTCTTCATCCAGGATTCCGCGCGGCCCATGCCAAAGGGCTGATGCTGACCGGGACCTTCAAACCGTCGGCGGATGCACAGTCCCTCACCCGCGCTCCGCATGTAGTGCGGACATCGACGCCGGTGACCGCTCGCTTTTCGAACTCAACCGGCCTGCCGCAGATTCCTGACAACGTGCCGGACGCGAATCCGCGCGGGATGGCGATCCGCTTCAATCTCGCCGAACACGTGCATACCGACATCGTGAGCCACTCGACCAACGGCTTTCCGACGCGGGATGGCAGGGAGTTCCTGGAGTTTCTGCGGGCCGTCGCCGCCAGCGGGCCGGATGTTCCGTCGCCAAAGCCGGTCGAGCAGTTTCTGGGATCCCACCCGGCAGCGTTGCGGTTTGTGCAGGCTCCCAAGTCGTTCCCCTCAAGCCTGGCGCGCGAAACATATTTCGCGGTGACGGCGTACGGCTTCACCAATGCGGTGGGACAAACGAAGTTCGGGCGCTACCGCATTGTGCCGGCTCTGGGCAATGATCATCTGAGCGAGCAGCAGGTGGCAGGGCTTTCGCCGAATTACCACTACGACGAGCTGGCAGAGCGCGTAGCGAAGGAGCCGGTACGGTTCGCTATTGTGGTGCAGCTGGCAGAGGCCGGCGATGTCGTCGATGACGCTACCGTGCAGTGGCCGGAAAACCGGAAGACCGTGGAACTTGGCACTGTGGAACTGACCGAGGTGGCTCCGGATTCGATGGCTCAGCAAAAGGTGATCATCTTTGATCCGATTCCGCGGGTGGATGGGATCGAGCCGTCGGCGGATCCGCTGCTGGAGCTGCGGGCGGCGATTTATCTGCTGAGCGGACGGCGGCGCCGGGCGGCTTAAGAGAGCGCTCGGGGCTCAGGGGTGCTTTGGAAAGAGTGGTGGATTCCCACTTGTGCCAACTTGGGGCAGAAGTGGGGTCCCCAGCACGCGGAACAAGGCTTCCGGCTTCTATCTTCTGGTGCTGGGTACAGCCGGATCTTTGTTATCTCTTCATCAAATACTTCCCATGACGCGCTGGATGAGCGGAGCCTCGAAAGCGAATGGCATCGGCATCCGCTACTTGAGAACTGGCGGTTCGAAGCCGCCGGTGGTGCTGCTGCATGGCTTAACCGGGAGCGGGGATTGCTGGAGTCCTTTGGCGCGCGCCCTTGAAGATAAATATGACGTGGTGATGCCGGATGCCCGAGGGCATGGGGGATCGAGCACACCGCCGGATGGGTATCGGTACGAGAATCTGGCGAGCGATGTGGTTGGGTTGATTGAGGGGCTGGAGCTTGTGGCTCCGTTTCTGCTGGGTCACTCGATGGGCGGGATGACCGCGGCTGTCGTGGCGAATCGCATGGGGACGAAGCTGCGGGGAGCGATTCTGGCGGACCCGACGTTTCTGAGCCCTGAGCGGCAGCGCGAAGTTTACGCAAGCGATGTTGTTGAACAGCACCGGCGGATTCTTTGTCTGAAGAGGGATGAGGTGGCAGCTCAGCTTCGAGCGCGACATCCACATCGTTCTCCGGCGATTGTCGAGCTGCTGGCGGAGGGGAGGCTCGCGACCAGGATCGAGGCGTTTGAGATTTTGAAGCCGCCTAATCCTGAGTATCGGGAGCTGATGAGGGAGATTCCGGTCCCGGTGCTGCTGGTGATTGCGGACGGAGGGGTTGTTTCTTCTGAGACGGCACAAGAGCTGCAGAAGCTGAATCCGCGGCTACGGGTGGAACGGATACGGGAGGCCGGGCACGGATTGCAGTTCGACCAGACTAATCGCTTTGCAGAGGTGGTCAGAGCTTTTCTGCATTCGGTCGCGTAGCTATTCGGGAGCGGGTTTGGGGTGCGGTGGGGCTGCGGCTGGAGCCGGGGCGGGCGGCGCGGTGCGCGTAAACATCTGCAGCAGTCCTTCGAGGAACGCGAAAAACACATCGACCGCATAGCCCACCAGGAAGGCGAGCGCCAGCGGCGGGATGGACGCTCCCGCATTAATGGTGAAGTTGTTGAAGAGTCCGACGACCGCGCCGCCGATGCCGGCGATGAGGAAGCGCGCGGAGTTGACTTCGGAGTGGACGAACGTGCGGCTGGTGATCTGCTGCTCGAAGGTTCGAAGCAGATAGGCGCAGGTGCCGAGCACGGCGTAGAGCACGGGCAGGATGCAGGTGGTGATACAGCCGTAGAAGAAGGACTCCTCGTCGAGGAGGTTCTGGGCAAAGTAGCGGATGTCCTGATAGAGAGTGGTGCGGTCCTGTGCGGCGCGGGCGAGGTTGGGCAGGCCGGCGGGGAGCTGGAAGACCTGGTGCAGTTTGGCGGGGTCTTTACGAATGGCGTGACAGGGATCCGGATCGCTGTTGGGGACCAGCAATTTCAACTGGCGGGCGCGGGCATCGATGGCTCGGATGGTGGTGGCATACTGCTGCAGCTCGGAGACAACATCGTTGGTATTGACGCCGGAAGGAGTGGGCGCTGGCGTTGCCGGAGGCTGAGGAGCGCAGGGCGACGTGGGGGTTCCGGGGGCGGGACTGTCCTGCGGATAGCCGAGCTGGGTTTGCAGTTTGACGGCAAAGTCGTTGGCGGTGGCGATATCGCTGCGGATGGTGGTGGAGATGGCGGAGGCAAGGAAACTGGCCACCGAAAAGGGAACGATGAAAACCGCGAGCCAGAGGGCGACCTTGAGATAGCTGCGCACCGTGGGCACGGTGTCGTCGCAGCAGGCCTTGAGGCTTTCGGCGGTGACGGGCTTGACGAGCGCGGCGAGGGTGGTAAGGGCGGAGATGAGATTGGCGGCGGACTGCTCGGTCCATCCACTGGAGGCGGCGGAGCGGCCTTCGAGGATGTGGTCGCGGGTGGCTTCATCGACCGCGATGCCGGACTGGGCGGCGTAGTGCAGGAGGCGTTCGGCATCGGCAAGCGCTTCGTTGAGATAGGGCGGCGGGTCGGCGAAAACTGCGGAATGCGGCTGGCCCTCGCTTGCGGAAGCAACCGGGGCAGCGAGTGTCGCGGTGGGTGTGTTTCCGTTGGCAGGCTCCGTCATGCAGAGATCTCCCTTTCTTTCCAATCAGGGCGCGGATACCAGCGCACATCGTACCGGAGGGAGACGGCGGGGGACAAAGAGATTTTTCGGGGAACTTATTGTGCCCGGACGGGCTGCAATGCGGACAGGGGCGTCGGGGCTCGGGTCTCAGAATGCAGGGCTCGGCGCACAGGGGATCGATCCCACATTGTCAACCTCTGCAGATGTGGGCCCCTGAATGCGGCACCCCGTGAGGGTGGTCGGGATCAGACGCGCGGAGGCAGGGCCGCCGCCTGATCAGTGGGGACGACCTTCCAGTCGGCGAAGGCGAGGACGTAGAGCATTACGATGCTGACCAGGGGAACGACCATCAGGATGCTGAGCCAGGGCGAGAAGCCGGCCTTCTTCCAGATCATCCAGAAGGGGATGACGAAGAGGATGATGAAGATGAGGCCAATGACGGGCACGAGGGTAAGCAGGGCAGAGAAGAGACCGGCAGCATGGGGGTCGAGCATGGATGCACCTCGGTGATGAATGTGGGCTGGGGGAAGATTATACAGAGGCAGGGTAGAGGGTACACGGTACAGGGCAGGGGGAGCGATTAGCGACTCGCTTCCGGCGGGCGGCAAGTGCGATGGCTGAGATGAAAGAGGAACCGGGGGCTTCAGGGTTCGTCGTAGTAGCCGGTGTCGGCACGGGCGGAAACGCCCGGACGATCGATTTGCACGCTGATCGAATGCAGCTGAACTTCCGTCGCCGGCGGGGAGTTGAAGGAGAGCGCGTACCAGGCGTTGGCATCGGCCATGCAGCGGGCAATCGCGCCGGCAAGGTGCGCTTTTTCCTCGATGACCTGGCCTCCGGACTGGCGCGCCAGGCGCTGCAGGGCCAGTGACGTGGCGCTGGCATCTGCTGCCTGGGCGACGCTCTTGTCGAGCACAGCTTCCCGCAGGCCCAGCCAAGGTGCCGCATCACGCCGCGAGATTGCGTCGAGGGTCACCTGGGATTCGCGAAGGCTGTTGCTCAACTGCACGAGGTTATCGAAGAAGTTCTGCTTATTCTCATCGCTGTCGGGACGGAAGCCGGGGCCGGTGAGGAGCGGCCAGCCGGGCCCCAGCCAGATCATCAGATCCCGGCCCGGCACCTGAACCTGCCCGGCCGCAAAATTCCTGAGTTGCCCGATGGATTGGACGAAATGGCTGTTGAGGCAGTCCGGGCTCATCGTGCTGCGATCGAAGTCTACCGAACCCCGCAACGCCGTTGCAGCGCTTCGCAGGTCATCGCTGTTGTCATAGCGGCAATTCTCCGGGTCGAGGGTGGGTGCCAGCAAGCTCAGCTGATGGCTGAGGGCATCGGTTTTGTTCGACGCGCCGCCGATCTGTAATCCAGCCTGCGAGAGCACGGCAATCGAAGTCAGCCAGGGCAGCTGCGCCTCGCTGCGGAGCAGTTCCTGAATGCCTTTGCGCGCCCACGCCAGGCCGGCAGAAGAATCGTTGATTTCATCGAGAACCAGGATGACATGAGGCGGGGCAGGCACAGTGGCGCCCCGCACCGCGGTAAACGAGAGCAGAGAGCGCGGCTGCTGGTTATCGAGAACCGTGAAGTCATGCTCGCTGAGCCCCTGCACCGGCTTGCCTGAGGAGTCGGTGACCTGAACGAGCAGAGTGACGCGATGGTTGGCATCCCACGTGTGTTGCCGTTCCGCAGCGGTCCGGGGAACCAGCTGCGGGGCTGGTTGTGCTGGAGCTTGTTGCGCGGGGAGGGAAGACACGAGCAGGGAGATCGGCAACCCACAGCAGATCGATAGCCCCAAGCGTGGCATGCTGTCCTTTCGGATACTCTGATCAGCTCGTATTCGTTGGACAGGATAGCGCGGAGGAAAGTTACGGAGTTTTGAGCGGCAGCCCTCACCCTGTCCGCAAGCTGCGCGGACCAGGATGGGGCACTCAGGTGAAGGAGTTGATCCGTGTAATGGGGTACCCGCGATCTGCGCGCACCCTCCACCCTACATCCTCGCACCCCGCCCTACGTGATGTCGTCCGTGTCGAACGGGGCTTTGACGGGCACGCCGTGGACCTGACTGACCAGATTGCGGACCACGTCTTCGAGCTGGCGCTGGCTTTCCATGACCGCGGTCATCGTCTGCAGTTCGCCTGGCTCTTCGACGCGTTCGAGCAGGACGACGGCGTGAGCCTGGGCAGTGCCGTCGGCGCTGAGCCCTTCGGGGGTCTTGGCCTTGATGCCGACGTTGGCGGGGGCGATATCCAGCAGATCGGCGACACGGGCGCGGAGGTCTCCAAAGAGGGGGCCGATTTTGGGTGCGGCGAGGATCAGCGTGGTATCGACGTTGACGATGCGGTAGCCAGCGGTCTGGATCTCTTCGAGAGCGAGATTGAGAAAGATGGAGGAGTCGGCGTCCCTCCAGCGGGCATCACCGGGGGGGAAGAAAGTGCCGATGTCGCCGGCGGAGACTGCGCCGAGCAGGGCATCGGTGATGGCGTGGAGGAGGACATCGCCATCGGAATGGCCGGCGAGGCCCTCGGGGTGGTCGATGCTGAGGCCGCCGATTTTGAGCGGGACGCCGGGTTTAAAGGCGTGCGAGTCGAAGCCGTAGCCGATGCGGATGTCCATAGCTGATCCGTGGGAGGGCAGGTTTGTCGGTGCAAGATCAGGGTATATCAGAGAGACAGGGTAGAGGGTACAGGGAATAGGGTGTAGCGGGTAGCTGGTAGCATGTAGCGATTAGCGTCGGCTGGTTACCGGCGGCTGGTCGCCTTCGGGGAAAAGGGTTTGGCGAAAGTCGTGCTGTGTGCCATCCCTGATCGCTACCTGCGGCAAAATCGCTATCCGCTAACCGCTGGCCCTACACCCTGCACCCTCTCCCCTACACGCTGTAGTTCAGATATGGCAGCTGAGGGCGCCTCGTTTTTCGAGGTACTTCTGATGGTATTCCTCGCCGCGCCAGAAGGTTTGGGCGGGGACGACTTGGGTGACGACGGGCCTGGGGAAGCGCCTCTCCGCGGTAAGGCGAGCGATGGCTTGATGGGCCGCGGCTTCCTGTTCCGGGGAATGGCAGAAGATGGCGCTGCGGTACTGCGTCCCCCAGTCCGGCCCCTGTCGGTTGAGCTGGGTGGGATCGTGGAGGGAAAAGAAGGCCTCGAGTAGTTGCTCGTAAGTGAGCTGCGCCGGATCGTAGTCGATCTCGACGGCCTCAGCGTGGCCGGTGCGGTCGGTGCAGACGTCATGATAGGTGGGGTTGTCGAGCTGGCCGCCTTCGTAGCCGACGGCGGTGGCGGTAACGCCGGGAAGTTGCTGGAACTGGGCTTCGACGCCCCAGAAGCATCCGGCGGCAAAGGTAGCTTTGGCCATAGAAATCCTCTCCACAATTAGATTCGCACAGAGCGCTACGAGGCTCAGAGCGCAGAGTCCTGTGCTTCGCGCGTGGGGGATACTCTTCCTAAACGTCGTTGCCGAGGTGGAAGATGGGCTCGACGCCGGCGGCTCCCGAAAGCAGCGCCTGTTCTTCCTGGGCATCGAGGGGCTTATAGTTCTGCGCGACATCCATGGCGAGGCGGAAGTAGCGCTCGTCGCCTGGCGGGATGGCGGCGGTGATGGGGTGGCTGAGCGTCCAGCGCAGGCCCATCGACGCTTCATGGGGGAAGGCGGCGGGCTGATACCAGCACTTGGGTTCGGGGTGGTTCTGCTTCTCGGCGGCGGGCCAGACGGTTTTGGCCATGCTCTTGAGGCAGAGGATGCCGGTTCCCTTTTGCTGGGCGGTTTCGACGATCTGGGGGCCGAATTTGGCCTGGGTCCAGAGGACGAAGTTGAGGGGAAAGAGGACGGTGTCGAAGGGATAGCGGTTCAGCGCCGCGACGGCGGCTTCCTGGGAATGGACGGAGAAGCCGATGTAGCGGATTTTGCCTTCTTTTTTCGCGGCTTCCATGGTTTCCATCGCACCGCCGGGGCCGAGGACCTTGTCGAGCTCGGCCATTTTGGTGAGGGCGTGAAACTGATAGAGGTCGACGTGGTCGGTCTGGAGGAGCTTGAGGGAATTTTCGAGCTGCTTGCGGCAGCCGTCGCGGGTGCGGTCTTCCGCCTTGCAGGCGAGGAAGACACGGTTGCGGTAGGGGGCCAGGGCCGGGCCGAGGCGCTCCTGCGCGTTGCCGTAGCTGGGGGCGACGTCGAAGTAGTTGACGCCGCGGTCGACGGCCTCGGAGACGATGCTGGCGGACGCGCCGGGGGTCTCGTCCATGACGACGATGCCGCCGAAGGCGATGATGGAGAGCTCTTCGCCGGTTTTGCCCAGCTTGCGGCGGGCGATGGGATGGGTCGAGGTCGCGTGCATTTTGTCGGCGGCGGCAGCAGTGGCGGCGGTGATGGCGGCGTTGCGGAGAAAATCGCGGCGCTTCATGGTCTGACCTCTCGGGAGGGAATGGCTGGCCCGGACTGCTTAGGGATATTGTGGCACGAGTCCGAGGACTGGGTGCAGGCGGGGCACTGAGCACAGGGCGCGGTGCTCGATTCGCTATTTGGGACGGCGCCTGGAGGCGGCTCTGGTTGGACGTGCCGTGCGCCCGTCGCGGCCCTTGCGAATGTTTCGCGGCGAGCGGACGTCTGGCCTGACACTGCTGTTTCTCGCCGGGCGGGCGTCAGGCCGGATCCTGCTGCTGGTTGTGTTGTTGTTGCCGCGCGTGCTGCGATTGTCTCGGTCCGCGTTGCGACGGGGCGGGTTGCTGCGGGTGGCAGCAGTCTCGGGGCGGGGACGGACTTTGCCCTGGGCGGCGCGATGGAGCTGGGCTACTTCTTCCGGGGTGAGGGGGCGGTGCCGGCCGGGTTCGACGTCGAGGACTAAGGGACCGTAGCCGACGCGGCGGATTTTCTCGACGTGGTGGCCGATCTCCTCGAACATCTTGCGGATTTCGCGGTTACGGCCCTCGGTGAGGATCATCTCGTACCAGGGATTGTCGGCATCGCGGAGGAGGCGGATGCAGGCGGGCGCGGTCATGACGCGGGTGCGCGGGCGGGGCGGGGGGACGGATTCGCGCGACGCGTGCTGGGTGGCGGCCGGCTGGCGGCTGGCTGGCCGGGGCGGCCGAATCTGGGTTGCGCGGTCAATCATGACGCCGTGGCGGATCTGGTCGAGGGCGGATTCGGAGGGGTGTCCGCTGACCTTAACAAGGTAGGTCTTCTCGACGTGGGCGGCGGCGCGGGTGAGGGCATTGGCGAGGGCGCCGTCGTTGGTCATGAGCAGCAGACCTTCGCTCGCGTAGTCGAGACGGCCGACGGGGAAGAGGCGCGGGCCGCCCCGGATGAGGTCCATGACGGTGGGGCGGCCTTCGGGATCGCTGGCGGTGGTGACGTAGCCCTTGGGCTTGTTGAGGGCGAGGTAGCGGGGCTGCTCGGGGCCGTGGAGGAGCTTGCCGTCGACGCGAATGTGGTCGTGGGCGGGATCGGCTTTGGTGCCGAGCTCGGTGACGGTCTGGCCGTTGATCTGGACGCGGCCGGCAGCGATCAGTTCCTCGGCTTTGCGGCGGGAGGCGACACCGGCGGCGGCGATGATCTTCTGGAGACGCTGGGGACCTGACTCCTCATCGGAACCGCGCCGTGAAGCCGACTCGGGTTTCGTCATGAGTGACCTTCCTCGGCTGCGGCGGCATCGTGCTCCGACTTAGCGGCGGGTTCTGGCTCAGCCGGTGGCTCGCTGACCGGGGGCTCGGATGGTGCGGGGTCACCGGCAGGCGGCTGGCGGGGCTCGGGTTCAGCGGGATCGCCAGTCGGGACTTTGTCGGAATCCAGCGCGGATGCCGATTCGCCACCTTCGACGGAAGGTTCAGAGGTGGATTCGGCAAGGGCTTCGTCGTTTTCTTCGACTGCGGCGATTTCGTTCTGGGCGAAGGGGAGTTCCTCGGTGGCATCTTCGGATTCGGCGAGCTCCGTTGCCATCTTCTCGAATTCCTCGAGTGAGGGAAGCTCGTTGAGGTCTCTGAGGCCGAAGCGGAGAAGGAATTCTTTGGTCGTTTTGTAGAGGATGGGGCGACCGATAACCTGCTTGCGGCCAGCGGTGGTGATGAGCTTCCGCGCGACCAGAGAGCCCAGAACACCGCCGGAATCGACGCCGCGGATTTCACCGATCTCAGGCGCGGTGACAGGCTGCTTATAGGCGATAACTGCCAGTGTCTCCAGTGCCTGGAGCGAAAGCTTCATGGGGGGCTTGAGACTTTTGGCGAAGGCCCGGACGGCGTCGTGGTACTCGGGGCGGGTGGCCATGCGGAAGCCGCCAGCGATTTCGCGGATCTCGACGCCGCGGCTGGCGGAGGCGTATTCGGCGATGAGCTCGTCGAGGAGACGGCGAATCTCTTCCCGGGCTTCGCGGTCGCGGAGACGGGCAGCTGCGCGCTGAGCTGCCTCAACTTCGCGTTCTGCTTCTGCTGGGTCGGCTGGAACTACGCGTTCAGTGGGGACTACGGGTTCAGCGGACTGCCCTTCGGGCGTTTCTTCGACGAGATTTGCGTAATCCTCACCTTCGGATTGTCCTCCGTGCTCTGCATCTGCAAGGGGCTGGGGTTCGCCTGCGAAGTCCGGCGTGGCGACTGCGGCGTCGGACGAGTTCTGGGCGCCGGATTCCGAAGCTACACGTTCGGCAGCTTCGCGGTCGACGGATTGCGGTTCGTGCTGACCTTCAAGTTCCCCACGCTCTTCTTCGAGGACGGCTCTTAGGCCGGATTCATCGGTGGCGAGGTCGGCCGGGAGGTCGGATTCGGTGGGAGCATCCGGATCGGCCACAGGCTCGGCAAGGGCGAGCCGGGCAGCGCGGCCGGCGAGGGCTTCGTCGCGAAAGAGGGTGGCGAGCTGGGCCAGGGTGACCGGCTCTTCGGCGGCGTAGATAACGGCTTCGATTCTAGCTTTGAGACTCATCGATGAATGGGGAGTGCGGGCACCGGGGAAAAACGGCGCTGCTTCGATAGTACCGAACAAGACAGGGTATAGGGGGCCAGGGTATAGGGACAGGAAAGCCAAGTCTACCAAACGGCGGGCAAATCCTCGGCCATCCCAGGCGAGCGGTTCAGACCCCGAACTGGCGCAGATGATGGTCGAGGTGTTTGTACATGAGGATGGCCCACTGCTGCGGTTCCAGGCTGCCGAAGAATGGGTGAGGGTGCGGGGAGCAGCAGGCTGCTCCCTTGATAGCAAAGCTATCGACGGCTGCGATCAGTTGGGCGCGTTGATATTCAAAGGTGGGCTGCGCTGGATCAGCAGAGAAGAGCTCCGGCGATGAGGGCGAATTGCGGCGCATCGGCTTGTCATCGCGGAAAACCATCGGCCGAATGAGCACGCCGAGCAGGTTGGCGGGAAACGGTGCGCGTTTGGGCTTGATGGTGCCCATGGCCATCTGCAAACCGGAGGTGCAGTGGGCGAGGGTCTGGGCAGCGGTCATGGTGCCCCAGAGCCGTTCACTCTGAGGACCGAGGCGCAGGATGCGCTGCTTCACATCACTGGCCACGCCGGGGTCGAAGAGGTGTTTCATAGTCGTTGCCATCCGTTGCAAAGCGGATTGCCGGAGACTGGTTCAAGCGCTTTCTATCATGGGCAAATGAGAATATGGCCTTTCCCTCCTGCGGTGAAGAAGAGCAGTCTCGCTTTCCGACAACCGTGAGGGGATCACTGACGGAACAGCTGCATGGGTCAGACTCTCGTCGAAACCATGCAGGCATCACTCAACTGACCCATATGCCGCTGGCGATCGAATCGGTCTACATCGTTCTGGCTACCCCGACCACCGAAGCCATTGCCGCGCGCTTGCGCGACAAGCTGCTGCGGTGCTTACGCTGACGTCAGCTGATTTCATCGCTCCTATCCGGAGCGAAGCGAGGGACCCGCCCGGGGCGGATACCTCCACGATCCTCCGCCTAGATGAACTGGCGCATGGCCCAGAAGATGCCTCCGGCCAGCAGCGCGGCCGCAGGCAGGGTGAAGACCCAGGCCAGAGCGATGTTGCGGATGGTAGCGAGCTGGAGTCCGCTGCCGTTGGCCATCATGGTGCCGGCCACGCCGGAGGAGAGCACGTGGGTGGTGGAGACCGGCATGTGGAAGGTGTCGGCGCCGATGATGGTGGCGGCGGCGACGATTTCGGCGGCGGCTCCCTGGGCGTAGGTCAGGTGCTCCTTGCCGATTTTTTCACCGACGGTGACGACGATGCGCTTCCAGCCGACCATGGTGCCGAGGCCGAGCGCGAGGGCGACCGCGACCTTGACCCAGGTGGGGATGAACTTGGTCGAGGCGTCGAGGTGCTTCTTGTAGTTGGCGAGGGTTGCGTCCTGGGCAGCCGTGAACGTGGGCTGGTTGCTCTTCGCCATGAGGCGAAGGGCTTCGCTGACCACGTACATGTTGTTGCGGACGTTCTGCTGCTGGCCGGCGGGAACGCTGGCCAGGGTCTTATAGGTGACGACTTCGCGCTCGACCTCTTCGACCATCTGGCGGAGGGCCAGCATGGTGTTAGGGGTGAAGTTTTTGGTGCGGATGTAGTCGGTGAGCTCGACGCGGGCGTCGCCGGGGATGGAGGCGTATTCGGAGACGTAGTTGTCGAGGACGCCGACGGTCTGCTGGGAGACGGCGGCGAAGTCCTGCACCTGGCCGTAGCCGATGGCGTGGTTGAGGGCGTAGGCGGTGGGGACGGTGCCGATGAGGATGAGCATGATGAGGCCCATGCCCTTTTGGCCGTCGTTGGAGCCGTGGCCGAAGCTGACGCCGGTGCAGGTCAGGATCAGCAGGCAGCGGATCCAGAAGGGCGGCGGCTCGGTGCCTTTGGGGGACTGGTAGAGGGCGGGATTGCGGACCGTGAACTTGAGGATGAGCAGGAGGATGGCGGCGAGGCCGAAGCCGACGACCGGGGAGATGAGCAGGACTTTGAAGACGTTGCCGGCCTGCGCCCAGTCGACGCCGCTGGTGCCGCTGTGGGGGCTCATGAGCTGATTAGCGATGCCCACGCCGATGATGGAGCCGATGAGGGTGTGGGAGCTGGAGGCGGGCAGGCCGAACCACCAGGTGCTGAGGTTCCAGAGAATCGCCGCGATGAGCAGGGAGAAGACCATGGCGAAGCCGGCGCCCTTGCCGACCTGGAGGATGAGCTCGACGGGCAGCAGGGAGAGGATGGCGAAGGCCACGGCTCCGGAAGAGGTGAGGACGCCGATGAGGTTCCACATACCGGACCAGACGACGGCGATGTGGGGCTCGAGCGAATGGGTATAGATGACGGTCGCGACGGCGTTGGCGGTGTCGTGGAAGCCGTTGACGAATTCGAAGCCGAGCGCGATGAGGAGAGCGACGCCGAGGAGGATGTACGGCCAGGCGGAAAGCAGATGGGTGGTGGAGAGGTCGCGGGCCAGCTGCGAGCCGGCGTAGGCCAGGCCGGCGATGAGCACGATGCCAAAGATCGCCATGCCCCACATGCCGGGGGACTTGCTCATTTTCTGGTCGAGGAGGGATCCAGCGGCTGGTTGGGGAAGAACTGCTACACCTGCTTCATCCACGGGGAGTCGGGCGCTGGCAGACATATATGATTTGGCTCCGATTGTAGGCTCAGGGGGATGGTTCGGCCAAATTACCAGTGGGGGTTACCGGGAACATTAACGGCATGTGAAGAGATGATGAATCGGGGAAGTGATGGGAAAGACGAGTGGTTAGGGGCCAGCAGCAAGCTGGTAGCAGGAAGCTGGTAGCTGCTAGCGGGAAGCTTTATTGCGGGCCGGACAGGTTCGGTCTGACTGCCGCGGATCCGGCGATACAGCCCTCTCCTGCCGGCACGGTCCGTCGCCTATAACCTCCCGCAGGTCTCGCGTGTCTTACGTTCAGTCGCTGCGTGCCTAGCTCCAGTCGTCGCGGACGCTTAGGCGGTCGTTCATGACCTCTTCGAACTGTTCATGTTTTTTGACGTAGATTTCACTGAAGCTGCGGTCCTGGCGGAGGAGGACTGCCTGAAGGCGGACGAGTTCGAGGAGGGCCAGGAACATGGCGACGATGGCGCCGGTGGTGCGGCTGTGGGCGAGAAGTTTGGAGAGCGCGACGGGGCGGTCCTCCATCATGAGGCGGCGGCGCACGAACTCGATCATCTGGCGGACGGTGACGGCGTCTTCGGAGACATCGAGGATGGGGCGGTTTTTGGCGCGCTCGAGGACCTGGCGGAAGACGCGGACGAGGTCGAGGGAATCGGCGGCGATGTCCTGATCGTCGTCGCCCTCGGCTCTGCGGAACTCGCGGATGCCGGGGTTGGTCCAGGTGGCTTCTTCGAGCTGGCGCTTCTGCTGGAGCATCTGGGCGGCGTTGCGGAAGCGCTCGTGCTCGAGGAGGCGCTCGACCAGTTCGAGGCGGGGATCTTCGGCTTCGCCTTCGCTGGTTTCAGCGGGGGAGCGGGGGAGCAGCATCTTGCTCTTGATATGGATGAGCAGCGCCGACATGTAAATGAACTCGCCCGCGGTGTCGACGTCGGAGGCCTTGAGGTGCTCGACGTAGGCCAGAAACTGGGCCGTGATTTTGGCGATGGGGATGTCGTAGATATCGATGTTCTGCTTGCGGACGAGGTCGAGGAGGAGATCGTAGGGGCCGTCATAGACCTGGCCGATGGTGACGGAAAACGGACCTTCTCGGTCAGGGACTTCGCGTCCAGCGGGCGGCGCTTCGCGGTTTGCCTGCCCAGCGGCGGCTGCAGCTGACACATCGGGCTGAGGAGCGCCGGCTTCCTCTCGAGTCTGTAGGTCTTTTTCGTCGGGGGAGGGGCCGGTCATGAGGCGGAAACTCCGTTGAGGCCCATGGCGGAGCGGACCTCCTGCATGGTTTGTTCGGCGCGGGCGGCGGCGCGGCGGGCGCCCTGGTCGAGGATGTCGCGGACGAGGGAGGGATTTTGTTCGAGGCCAGCGCGGCGCTCCTGAATGGGCGCAACGTGCTGGACGATGGCGTCGGAGGCCCAGGTTTTGCACTCGATGCAGCCGATGCCCGCCGTGGTGCAGCCTTCATAGACTTTGGCGATGGTCTCCTGCGTGGAGAAGATTTTGTGCAGATCACCCACCGGGCACTTGTCGGGATTGCCGGGATCTTTGCGGCGGATGCGGGCCGGGTCGGTGACCATGGTCTTGAGTTTGGCACGGATTTCGGGCTCGGGATCGGAGAGCAGGATGGTGTTGCCGTAGCTCTTGGACATCTTGCGGCCGTCGGTGCCCGGAAGCTTGGGTGAAGGGGTGAGGAGGACTTGCGGCTCGGGGAGGATAGGCTCGGGTTCAGGAGCTTCGCCGGCACTTGCTGACTGCTGGCCGCTGGCTGTCGGCTGCTTTTTGTAGAACTGGTTGAAGCGGCGGGCGACTTCGCGGGTCAGCTCGACGTGGGCGGCCTGGTCCTGGCCAACGGGGACGAAGTCGGGCTGGTAGATCAGGATGTCGGCGGCCTGGAGGAGCGGGTAGCCGAGGAATCCATAGGTGGAGAGGTCTTTGCCGGTGATGTTCTCCTGCTGCTCCTTATAGGTGGGCACGCGTTCGAGCCAGCCGAGGGGCGTGATCATGGAGAGAAGCAGGTGAAACTCGGCGTGCTGGCGGACGTGGCTCTGTACGAAGAGGATGGACTTTTCGGGGTCGAGGCCGGCGGCGAGGTAGTCGAGGATGACCTCGCGGGTGTTGGCGGCGATGGCGGAAGGATCGGCGTAGTCGGTGGTGAGGGCGTGCCAGTCGGCGATGAAGAAGTAGCACTCGTACTGGACGGGGGCGGTTTGATTCTGCAGGCGTACCCAGTTGTGCAGGGCGCCCATGTAGTTGCCGAGGTGGAGTTTGCCGGTGGGGCGCATGCCGGAGAGAACACGCTTGCGCCGAGCTGGGGAAGAGGAATTCGCCACGCGGATCCTTCGATAGGGGATATGTCTGGGGATATTGTACGAGAGCATTGCATGGAGCAGGCATTGCCTGCAGCGACCGGGCCGATGCGTGGCGCAGCCACTGCGAGGGGCAGCCGCGATGGAGTTGCAGGAATGCCGATGAGGGAGGATAAGCTGTTAGCGGATCAGAACCTGTGAAGACGGCGATCAGCGTTTCGAAAGAGGATTACCTCAAGGCGATTCTGGAAGCGGAGAGCGAGGGCCGGACGGTGATCTCCGCGACCCTGGCGCACTGGCTGGAGGTATCTGCGCCAGCGGTATCGATGGCGCTGCGACGGCTGAAGCGGGATGGCTTCGTGAAAGTCGACGCCGATGGCGTGGTGCGGCTGACGGCCGAGGGGCGCGAGACGGCGTACCGGACGGCGCTGCGGCATCACCTGATCGAACGCATGCTGTCGGAGATGTTCGGCATGCCCTGGTATGAGGTGCATGACGAAGCCGAGCGGCTGGAGCATGCAGTGTCGCCGGCGTTTGAGGCGCTGCTGGTGGAGAAGCTGGGCGAGAAAGGGACGTGTCCGCACGGAAACGCCGTTCTGCCCGAGCCGGAGGAACAGCGGGTGCGGCGCGGCGTCCGGGCCTTGGCGGAGGTTCCGGAGGGGACGCGGTGTACGGTGACCAGCCTGTACGAGCGCGACGAACAGCTGCTGCGGTTTCTCCACCAGACAGGCATCGAGCCGGGAGGCGAGGTGCGGGTTGTGAAGCGGAACTATGACGACACGCTGGCGATCGAGACCGAGGCGGGGCAGTTCACCATTGGGGCGGCGGCGGCGGAGAAGGTCAGAGTGGTGGACGGCAGCGCGCCAGCCGTTCGCTAAGGGCCGGTAAGCGAAACCGGTCAGCTCAAGATCCCAAGTTTCTTTGCGGTCTTCTCGAGCGTGGCGAGGGCCTGGTCGAGTTGCTCCCTGGTGTGCTCGCTGGTCATGATGGTGCGGATGCGGGCCTTGCCTTCGGGAACAGTGGGGAAAGCGATGCCGGTGCCCAGGACGCCGGCGTCGAAAAGCGCACGCGAAAATTCCATGGTCTTCCGGCCGTCCCCGATGATGATGGGCGTGATTGGGGTCTCGCTGGCTGGCGTGGTTTTGCCGCCGATGTCGAAGCCGAGACGGCCCAGTTCGGATTTGAAGTAGCGGGTATTGTCCCAGAGGCGCTCGATGCGCTCGGGCTCGGATTCAAGAAGATCGAAGGCGGCGATGCACGTGGCGGTCACCGACGGCGGATGCGAGGTGGAGAAGAGGAAGGGGCGGGCGCGGTGGTAGAGGAAGTCGATGAGGTCCCTGGAACCGCAGACGTAGCCGCCGAGCGCGCCGATGGCTTTGGAGAGCGTGCCGACCTGGATATCGACGCGGCCGTGGCAGTGGAAGTGGTCGATGGTCCCGCGGCCGTTGCGGCCGAGGACGCCGGAGGCGTGGGCATCGTCGACCATCATGATGGCGCCGTACTTTTCGGCGAGGTCGGCGAGTTTGTCGACTGGGCCGATGTCGCCATCCATGGAGAAGACGCCGTCGGTGATGAGGAGCTTGTGGCCGGGCTCGTTCTGCGCCTCTTTGAGGAGCTCTTCGGCGTGGGCAAGGTCTTTGTGGCGGAAGACCTTGATTTTGGCGCGGGAGAGGCGGGCGCCGTCGATGATGGAGGCGTGATTGAGCTCGTCGGAGACGATGAAGTCTTCTTTGCCGAGGATGGCGGAGACGGTGCCGGCGTTGGCGGTGAATCCGCTCTGGAAGACGACGCAGGCCTCGACGTTTTTGAAGCGGGCGATTTTCTGTTCCAGCTCCATGTGGATCCTCATGGTGCCGGCGATGGTGCGGACGGCGCCGGAGCCGACGCCGAAATCTTTGACGGCCTGGATGGCGGCTTCGCGGAGTTTGGGGTGGTTGCAGAGGCCGAGGTAGTTATTGGAGGCGAGGTTGATGACGCGCTTGCCGTCGTAGGTGCAGACGGGGGCCTGTTCGTCGTCCAGGATGCGCAGGCGGAAGTGGGTGCCTTTGCCTTTGAGCTCGTCGATCTGCCGGGTGAGGAACTGAAGCTGAGGGCGCTCGGAGAGGGATGTGGCCATGATGGTTCGCCTCGAAGAATGCGGATGCGCAACAGACGATCCTAAACCCGGCGGAGGACGGGGCTGTCGGCAACGCAGTTCTGGCTTGGAAACCACTCGTGATGAATGGAGATCCTCGAGCCTGCCTTCGACTGCGCTCCGGCCCTGATTCAATTCCGCGCTGCCTCGTTATATTCAGGAAACCCGAGGGTTTTCCGGGTATGGTTCGGCTCGGATACAATGATTCTTCCGACGCAGGAACCTGAGCGATTGATCCGGGGCAGGGAATAGTGCAGGCCGGAGGCGCGAAGGTCGGCGCGGACGTTTTTTGAAGAGAGTTCCTCACGAATGATTGCGCTGTTCCGGAAGCACACTGCAAACGGCCTGACGAGCCGGCGTTTTTTGGGGCCCGTTTTCGGCGCCGGGGTTCTTGCGAGCCTTTTATTGACAGCCAGCGTGGGATGGGCGCAGTCGCAGGTGGCGACGCGGACGCAGGTGACCGCAGCGCGCGAAGCCGGCGCGGTGCTGACGCTAAAGGCGCAGGTTGGTGGCGCGGCGGGCGAAACTGTCAACGAAGGGTCGGTTAGTTTCGAGACGGCGAAGGGATCGCTGGGCTCGGTCTTCGTGCATGACGGGACGGCGACGCTCGAGCTGACGAATGCTCCGGCGTGGGCCAGGTCGGTAACGGCGGTGTATCACGGCGACGCGGCCTTTGCCTCCTCCACGGCGAACGCGGCGGTGCCGGAGCAGGCGAGCGGACTGCCGGGCTTCACGGTAACGGCGAGCCCTTCATCGCTGACGCTGCCGGCGGGGCAGTACGGGACGATCAACCTGACCATCACTTCGCAGAACGGCTTCTCCGAGGCGGTGAATTTGTCGTGCTCGGGGCTGCCGGCGGATTCGACCTGCAACTTCAATCCGGTCGTGGCAACACCTCCAGCGAATGGGTCCACGGTAAGTGCGCTGCAGCTGACGACGACTGCGCGCTCGGGCAAGACGAGCCAGCTGACGAGTCCTATGCAGGCACCCGGGTCTGGGCACGGTTCGGGCCTGGCGTATGCGCTGGTGATTCCCGGGGTGCTGGCACTGGCGGGGATCGGGGCGATCCGGCGGCGGAATTATGGAGCGCTGCGCGTGGTGGGCCTGGTACTGCTGCTGGGCGCGGGTGCGCTGGGGCTGACCTCGTGCGCGCAGCGGTATCGCTACCTGCACTATCCGCCGACGCCGAACTTCGGAACGGCGGCCGGAAACTACACCATCGTGCTTTCGGCGTACTCAACGAACGGCACAGCGATCACACAGGCAACCTCATCGGATCCAAACTGTGCGGGCGCGGTTTGCGTGGCGCTGACGGTGCAATGAGAAGGGCAGGGATTAGGGATTAGGGTGTAGGTAGTAGCGGTTAGCGGGTAGCGTTCAGGAATGGCCTGGGTCGGAGGACTCGGGCCTTCTGCTTTTTGGCGGGGGGTTCAGGGCGTCACGGTCTCAGAGATGAGGCGGCAGACGTGCGCGACGCTGTTGTGGTAGGGGCAAGGAAGGTGGGTCGCGGCAGCGGGCGGAAGCAGGAGCCAGGTGGCACCGAGGGGGGTGAGGGTGCGGCGGCGCTCGGCATCGCTCATTTCATCCACGAATAACTCAGGATTGCGCTGAGCCGCCCAGCGAACTGCAAGGTGGGGCAGAACCGCGGAGATGCCGGCGTCTTTGTCGTCGGCAAGGTGGTCGCGGAGGGTGATCGCGCGGAAGCCCTGCTCGTCTTCGTGCGGCAGATAAACGAGGCGGGGATTGAAGGCGAAGACGGCAGCGGGCGGGGTGTGGGTGCGGATCCAGAGGAAGGCTTGCTGGTATGGGTTGCGGGGCGCAGCTCTCGGCCACTCGATTTGCGGCGATCCGGACCACGTGACGCGCTGGGCAAGGAACATGACGGCGAAGAGCGCCATGAGGAGCAGACGAGGGAGGGCACGGTTCGCTACTTTCCCCCGCGAGAGTCGGGCCCACCGCTCTGACTCTCGCCTTTCTACGATCAATCCGGATATCAGGACCATTCCTGAGGCGTAGATGGGGCAGAAGATGCGCAGGATTTGGAAGGGTGCGAGGGGGTAGGGTCCGCCAGGCGGCACGAAGAGCGCGGCGATGACGATGGCGGTTGTCCCGGCAACGACGCAGGTGAGCGCGAGTGCGCGGGCCGGGGCGTGCGGCGGAAGGCGCCGGGCGGCAATTCCAAAGAGCAGCAGCGGCAGGACGAGGCCGGCGATTTCATACCAGTGCCAACGCGCGATGAAGAGGAAAGAACGTTCGGGCAGGGAGACTGCCTGGACATAGGAAGGAGCAATGGGAGTGTGGCGGGCGGCGGCGAAGATCAGCCCGGCGATGAGAACGGCCAGGGTGCAGAGAATCAGGGCAACGCGGGTGCGGCGGACGGCGATGGCCAGGTAGAGGACGAGGAAGGCGGCGGTCCAGAGCCCCATGAGGGGATGGAGCAGGCACGCGGCGGCGAGTGGCAGAATGACTTCGATTCGGAGAGCAGTGCGGGCAGAGGCCTCGGCGGGTGAGGGGTGCAGCCGGATCTCGGCCGCGAGCGCCAGCAGGCTCAGCGGAGTGGAGAAGGAGCGGGCGGTGACGTAGGGGTCCATGAGGACCAGAGCGGTGCCGGCAACGGGAAGGCTGGCGCAGACGGCGGCGAGCAGGATGGCCGGGAGCAGGGATTCACCTGGAAAGAGGCTTTGGGCGAGGCAGCGGCAGGCGTAGAGGTAGAGCCAGATGGAGGCGAGGTGGGCCGCGAGGAGGATCCACGCAAGGGGAAGGTGGGTGAGGCGGACAAGGGCGGCGATGAACCAGGCAAAGATTGAGAGGTGGGTGAAGGCGGTGACGAAGACCGCATTGAGCGGGTAGAGGGCAGGGTTGAGGATGTGGCGGATGCCCGCGACGTAGATGCCGGCGTCTCCGGCGAAAGGGTGGTAGCCGCTGACAACCAGGACGAGCGGGGTCAGCGCGAGAGGGGCGATCCAGTCCAGGGACGAGGCGCTTTTAGCGGCAGGAGCGGGGTCAGGTGCAGCCGGAGCCGGGGCGATTGGCGGAGCGGAGATTGCGGTGGGGGCGTCGCGGCTGGTCATGGCAGGTTTTCCTGGACCAACTGTGTCACTTCGGTGGCAATGGCTGGGTCGTCGCCGAATCCTGAGAACCAATGGACGTGGGGTTCGGGGCGGAACCAGGTGAGCTGACGTTTGGCATAGTTGCGATGGCCCTGGCGAGTGGCGGCGATGGCTGCTTCTTCTCTGAGTTCGCCGCGCAGGACGGCGCGAGCCTGACGGTAGCCGAGGGAGTCGAAGGTACGGGGTGATTCGCCGTACTGCTGGAGGAGTCCGCGGGTTTCTTCGATGAGGCCGGCCGCGAACATGTGCGCAGCGCGGGCATCGATGCGGGCGTACAGTGCGGGCCGGGGCGGATCGAGCCCGACGCGGAGGATGCGGAAGCCGGTGAGGGGATCGCGGCCGTCCTGCCAGGCTTCGGTGAGAGGCCGGCGGGCAGAGAGGCAGACTTCGAGGGCACGGATGAGTTTGGGGTGGTCGTTGGCATGGATGCGCTGGGCAGCGGCCGGATCGAGACGGAGAAGAAGGCGGTGGAGCCAGGCAGGACCGTGGCGGCGGGCGCTGCGGCGGAGGCGGTCGCGGAGTTCTTCGGAGCGCTGCGGGCCGGGAAAGAGGCCGTCGAGCAGGGCGCGGAGATAAAGGCCGGTGCCTCCGGTGACGATGGGGAGGTGGTGGCGGGCGGCGATGGCGGCGAGAGCCTGGCGGGCGAGGCGGCTGTAGTCGCCGGCGGTGCAGAAGCGGTCGGGAGGGAGGATGTCGATGAGGTGATGGGGGACTCGGCTGCGCTCCACAGGAGTGGGTTTGGCGGTGCCGAGGTCCATCCCGCGGTAGACGGCGACGGAATCACAGCCGACGATCTCTCCGTGGAATCGCTCGGCGAGGGTGAGGGAAAGCGTGGTTTTGCCGCTGCCGGTAGGGCCGAGCAGGGCGACGAGAAGGGGCTGCATAGACCGGGTTCAGAGTAGCAAAGCCGGCAGGGGCGGGGGGTGAAGCGGGCGGGACGGAGATGGATGGCAGGGACTCCGTGAAGGAGCCCCGGCGGAAACCTGAAGGGCTGAGCGCAGGAGCGCGATCAGCGGTTGTTCATGCCACGGCTGTGATAGATGGGCAGAGTCGGCATGGCGAAAGCTTTTTCGGTCTGCGGAGTGCGCGCGAGGCGCTGGGCCGCGGAGAGAGGGCGGATAATTTCGCCGGCAACCTGATTCTTTTTCGGAGCGGGGGCAGCGGGACCGGCGCCCGGATCCGGTTCGTACTCTTTCTTGCCGCTCAGTGTTGCGACCATCGCCGGAGCAGCGACCATTGCGATGAAAGCGACGCCGAGAATAATGTCGTGCATTGCGGTTCCTTCGTTCCCAGGGTGACTGCGATGTTGCAGTACCAGAATGAGGCCGAAGCGGCTGAGCAACCATAGCACTTCCATAGAGGCGACGCTACAACCCCGGCGCTGCAGCTTGACCCCCGGGTGTGATTATTTAGGTACCGAAGGAACTCCCGCCAGGGTGCAGGGATCAGCGTGCAGGGCAGAGAGTTCCGAGCACTCGGCACCTGGCCCAACGGCGGGGAGAGCCATTCGGCTTCAGCTTTGCCTCGCTCAGTTCAGGTTAGCGGGGCTGCCTGATCTGTAGCGGCCCCCTGACCCACCCCCCGGGGGATGGCGGCTGGATTAAGTCGTTGATTCCGGACGGGTTCGCCGATCCCGAGGGGGTGTAAGCCGTTGATTCTGCTCGGCCTTGGTTCCAGTTCGCTGATGGGGCACGGTTTAGCGGCAAAACCGGCTCCTTTCGGCACGAGGTGGTTGATCCTTCAAGGTTTCGATGCATCTCGCTGAGGGCCCTGAGGTTAGCTTCGGTAACGGGGTTTGCCGCCCCTGTGTCGTTATTTAAGCCGCTGATTCTGAAATGCCCGGAGCTCATCTCGCTGATGCCGCTGAGATTGGCACTGCGGGAGGCCCGGATGGCGCTGGAGCCAGGCCCTCAAAGTAGATTTGTGTCAGGCGGCGGTGGACGGCGGTGTAGACGAGGCGCTGGCGGTCGGGGGACATGCGGTGGCGGGTGGCGAGGGCGAGGGTCTGCTGCAAGCAGTCGATGAGACCGAAGAGGTCGAGGGTGGCGATGCGGTCGCAGATGGACTGGTTCTGGAGGTCGATCTGCTCCCTGCGGGCGCTTTTCTCATGGGCTCGGCAGAGGAGGCGGCCGCGGAGCGCGGGCTGGGTGCAGGGTTGGCCGTGCGGGAGGATCCAGATACAGAGTGGAGGCAGCATGTCGGCTCCAAAAGGAAAAGGACCACCGGGCAGGGTGGTCCTTTTCTGATTTCTACTCTCTACCTTTAGTATAGCAGGTCCGGAGGAACACTCTGCCAGATTTGTTGGTATGGAAGCCTTTTAGAAACAGCAGGTACACGGAAGTAACAGAGGTAAAAAGCTTGACACAATTCAGGATTGCAAGGGCGGATCCGCGCTGTTTCTTCCGCCAGGCATGTTGCCCGCCCATCTGAATGGGCGCGAGGTCTGCTGCTGCTCCTTCGATCGGGAGAATCTTTCCTAACTTGTGCCGCGTCGCCGAGTAGCCTCGGGCATGGATGGTTGAGAGCTGGACCGGGTGGATGGCTGGATCGTGGCCGACTTACCGTTCTGCATCCGCTTTCAATGAGTGCTTGGCGATCATCATTCGTCCAGAGTGAATATCGGTACAATGAAGCGCGTTTTGTTTCTCAATCGTGCGCGACAATCAAGCCAAGGGCCTATCCACGGATGGCACAGAACATGGCCAGGCGCGAGGAATCCGTCCGGAAAAAGGTCCTTTGTGAATAGATTGAAAATCCCCGCGTGGTCCCTTGCAGTCGGATTGATCCTCCTGCAGATGATCCTGGTTGCGATCATCGTTCATGGCGAGTCGCTCACCTTCGATGAGGGCGACCATATTTTCGCCGGCTACATGATGTGGCATAGCGGCGACTACGGTCTGAATCCTGAGCATCCGCCGCTGGTGAAGCTGGTGGCGACACTGCCTCTGCTCGAGAAGAAGCTCTGGGTGCCTCCGCTGCAACAGCGAATGTTCAAGGCAGAGGCGTACCTGGATGGCCGTGATTTTATGGAACGCAATGATCCAGGGCATCGCCTGCTCTTCCGCATGCGCCTGGCAGCAGGTGTCTTTACCGTGGGCCTCTCGGTGACGGTATTTCTACTTGGGAGCGAGCTCTTTGGTGAGTCCGCTGGTTTGCTGGCTTTGCTGTTGGTCGTCTTCGAGCCCAATGTGTTGGCCAACAGTGATCTGGTTGCGACCGATATGGGAGTCGCTTGCTTCTTTCTGGTGACAATCTATTGCTTCTACCGTTACGCAAGGCAGCCATCGGTGGTTCGTCTGCTGCTGACCGGCCTGGCCGCGGGACTCACGCTTTCCGCCAAGCACAGCGGGATTTTGCTGGCTCCGATGCTGCTGGGATTGACGCTGGTAGAGATCGCCGGTGCCGGGCGGGGACGGCGCAAGCGGATGACCGGGATACTCCTGGGCGGGTCTGCCGCCATCGCGGTCCTCGCGGTCGTGGTGCTCTGGGCTTTCTACGGTTTTCGCTATGCGGCCAGACCGGCAGGGCTGGTGATGAACCCGACGCTGAGCGAATACGCTGCACCGCTCAAGGGGATGAACAGTTGGGTGATCGGACATCTCGCCAACTGGCGGTTGCTGCCGGAATCCTACCTGATGGGGATGACGGACATCCACTATGCAGCGCAGCAGTATGCCATCTTCCTGCTGGGGCACGACTATGCTCACGGTGTTTGGTGGTACTTTCCAGTCGCGCTGTCCATCAAGACCTCTCTGGGCCTGATCGGTCTGGTGGTTTTGTCCGGTATTGCGCTGATCACCGGGCGGCTCAGGCAGAGAAAAGAAGTGGCGTACCTGATTGTGCCTGGGGCCATCTATCTGGCTGCGGCGATCCTCAGCGGTATGAACATCGGTACTCGTCATGTTCTGTTCTTGTACCCACTGGCGGCGTTGCTGGCAGCCGGGGCTCTGAAAGCGCTCGCGCAGCATAGCCGACGCTGGATTTGGATCGGTGGAGGATTGGTGGCGTGTCATGTCGTTTCTGCGCTGGCTGTGTTTCCGGCAGAGATGGCGTACGCCAATGAAGCCTGGGGAGGAGCGGCCAACACACACAAATACCTGAGCGACTCCAGTGTGGATTGGGCGCAGCAACTGCCACACGTCAAGCAGTGGGTTGACGCCCATCCTGGCGAGGAGTGCTGGTTCGCCTATTCCGCTTATCCGGTTCTTCGTCCGCAAGCCTACGGCATCCCCTGCCACCCGCTGCCCACGGCCCATACCGGATATGAAATCCTGCCGGTCGACGTTCCGGAGACCATCCATGGCAATATCCTGTTAAGCGCAGACGATCTGGAAGCCTGTGACTGGCCCAGCGACCAGTTGAATGTCTTCGAGCGATTTCGGTGGATGCCGATGGTGGAGCAGATCGATCACAGTGTGTTTGTCTACCATGGCGATTTCCATGTGCCTGAAGCGGCGGCGTTGGCAGCAGTCCAGAAGTCGAACATCCTGCTGGGGGAGCATCGGCCCGCGGAGGCTTTGGCTGCGGCAAAGAAGGCCGTCGCTTTGCAGCCGGAGAATTTGCTGGCGCAGATGGCCCTGGGAGATGCCGAGACGGCATTGGGCGACAAAAACAGTGCACGGGCCGCCTATGAATTCGCGCTGGCGGCGGCGCACCGACTGGAGGCCGACGCCCAGCCGCTGTTTGTGCCGGATTTAGAACGGAAGCTGCATCCATGACATCGTCATGACATAAGTCGTGAAGCCTTTCTTTCCATTCCGACGTTGATAGGGAGTTAACCTGATTGCCGAATCTCAGTTACGTTCTGGAATGGGTCCTTTCGGAGGCGGCTTTGCCCGTAGCCTGATGTCTTGAAGGCTATTTCTCCCTGGAAGGGCTCCCTGAGCCGCGCAGCGGCGCTCTTACCGAGTGAAAAGGAAGAGTCACCCGGCAACCCTGAATTTGTAACGCTAAGCCGGATAAAACACGGCGAAATGCCATGACCGAAAAGCCCACTATTGCTCACAGGGCAAATCACTCATCCAAAGTCGTCTGAGTGGCGAACTTGGGATAGCTAGCGAGAAACGGGCATCGCGCCGTGTTTCGGGGATGGGGTCTCGCCTCCGGATTCCACCACACTGGCTGACTTATAAGGATCAGGACAGATACACATGCGGAGAAGCAGACCATGCCTATTGTTCGGCATGGCCTGCTTCGTAACAAATGTGTCATTGCCGGAAGCTACCGATTGACGGCTGCCTGAAATTGCGGAGGATAGCGTGCCCCTTCGATTTCGATTGCGGAGAGAGCGTCTCCAATCTGCTTTAGATCTTCAGGCGAGAGCTGGACCGACGCCGCTCCGATGTTTTCCTCCAGGCGAGGCAGTTTGGTGGTTCCGGGGATGGGAACGATCCAGGGCTTCTGGGCAAGCAGCCATGCGAGTGCGATCTGAGCACGGGTCACGGCCTTCCCTTCGGCGATCTGTCCGAGCACGTCCACAAGACCCTGGTTGGCTTTGCGAGCCTCCGGTGTGAAGCGAGGGACGATGTTGCGGAAATCATTGCTTTCGAACCGGGTGCTCTCATCGATGGTGCCGGTGAGGAAGCCTTTCCCAAGCGGACTGAAGGGGACAAATCCGATGCCAAGCTCTTCCAGTGCAGGCAGGATCGCTTCCTCGGGTTCACGCCACCACAGGGAGTACTCGCTTTGCAGCGCGGTCAATGGCTGAACAGCATGCGCGCGGCGGATGGCCGCCACACCTGCTTCCGACATTCCGAAGTGCTTCACTTTGCCTTCGGCGATGAGTTCCTTTACGGTGCCGGCGACATCCTCGATGGGGACATTGGGATCGACCCGGTGCTGGTAGAGAAGATCGATACGATCGGTTTTGAGGCGCCGGAGAGCAGCCTCGGTATGAGCTTTGATGGTTTCCGGACGGCTGTCCATGCCATTCGCCGGTTTGCCGTCGCTGAAGCCAAACTTGGTGGCGATCACGACTTTGTCGCGAAAAGGCTTCAGGGCTTCCCCGACTACCTCTTCGTTGACGTAGGGGCCATAGGCTTCCGCGGTATCGAAGAAGGTTACGCCGCGATCAAAGGCGGCACGGATGAGCGCCACTCCTGTTTCCTTATCGACACCGGGGCCAAGTCCAAAACTGATTCCCATGCAGCCGAGCCCGAGAGCCGAAACCTTCAGTCCGCTTTTTCCTAATTCACGCGATTGCATTCCTGCATCCTCCTGTTGCGTTGAACGGGGCTTCCGATACGTGCGGGGGAGCGTTGAGTGAACCGCCGCCAACCAATTTCAGTGTAGGTCCGGGAAGCTTATGAGATAAGACCAGATAGAGTGGATAGTGTCATGAAAATTACTCATGAATCCCTGAGGAACGATCTGCCCGACCTGGCTGTGTTTGCCACCGTTGCCGAGGAGCGCAGCTTTACACGGGCGGCGGCAGGACTCGGCGTTTCTCAGTCCGCGCTGAGCCACAGGATCCGATCGCTTGAGAAGCGTCTGGGCATTCAACTGTTGGCGAGGACGACGAGAAGTGTTTCTCCTACGCCTGCGGGCCATGCGGTGCTGCTCGACCTGGGGCCGGCTCTCGAATCCATCCAGCAGTCGCTGCAGAGAGTAAGAAAGCTGAGCGATCGGCCCTCCGGGCGATTGCGGCTGGTGACAAGCCGGTCCGCGGCCCTGACCGTGCTTTTGCCGAGGCTGCGAAATTTTTCGAGGGCGCACCCGGGGATTGTGCTGGAAGTGACGACGACGAACGATCCGGTGGACCTGGTCGCCGGGGAATATGACGCAGGCATACAGATTGGAGAGTTCATTCAGAAAGACATGGTCGCGGTGCGTCTGAGCGGCGATTTGAGACTGGCACTGGTGGGTACGCCGAGCTATTTCGCAGCGCACAAAGCGCCGAAGGTTCCGCAGGACCTGAAAGAACATTCGTGCATTGGCTTTCGCTTCAGGAGCGGTATGTATCGATGGGAGTTTGAGAAGGGGAAGAGGTCAGTGACCTTCAACCCGCAAGGACCGCTGTCCTTCGACGATTCAGAACTGGTGATACAGGCGGTGCTTCAGGATATGGGCATCGGCATGGCGATGGAACACTTCCTGCTGCCCATGATCAGGGACGGGAAACTGATCCAGGTGATGAAAGATTGGTGTCCGGTGTTTCCAGGATACTTTCTCTACTACCCGAGCCGCAGGAACCAGCCCGGCGCGCTGGCAGCGCTGATAGGCGCTTTGCGGCTTTCGCGTCAAAGCCGAGATTAGTACTCTGAAACGGGGATCGGATTATGTTTCCGCGCGGGGCATAGCCTCCGGATTCCGCCACGCTGGGCGACATGCACCAAGACTTGTCGGGAGTACTTCCGATTGAGTTCGCGCGGGCCGCGTTCACAGGGCCAACATAAGCCCTGCGAGGACGAAGAAAAATCTGTGTGCACTCTACGGGAGGTGACCGATAACCCTGGCGCGGATCATTGGAGCCTCGTTGGTTAGAAGATCGAGGAAGGAACGGCACACGGCAGCGTCGAAGTTTTTCGGAGTGCCGGCCGTTGTGCATCCATTGGCGCCGGAATCGCCGCGGAAGCGCGGTGAGAGCCAGCGCAACGGAGCAACTGAATATGAATGACACTCGCAATCCGCCGCAGCAGGAACATAACAAGCATTTTGCCTGGTTAGATCGAAATTCGCTGGCACGGTGGGCTCCAATTCCGCTCCGGCTGATGGTTGGGTATGGCTTTATGCAACACGGCTTCGCCAAGCTGTCGAAAGGCCCGGAAGCATTTGCTGTGATTCTCCATGCGATCGGCGTGCCGGCCCCTCATTTAATGGCATGGCTTACCATCCTGATCGAAGTTTTCGGGGGGCTCGCGGTTCTGCTCGGCGCCTTCATCCCCCTCGCCAGCCTGCCGATGGCCGCGGTCCTCGTGGTCGCAATGTTCACCGTTCACTGGCCCTATGGGTTCAGTTCAATCAAGATCATGAGCGTCGTCGACGGGAGGGCCCACTTTGGACCTCCGGGTTACGAGTGCGACCTGCTGTATATCGCGTGCCTCGCAGCGCTCGTTCTCGGCGGCTCCGGGCCCTGGGCGATCACTCCTCATCCCGGAAAAAGGAGTCAGTCAGGCCCCTCCTGCAAATGCCACTGAGATGTCTCCGCGAATTGCGAAGTTCGGCGATGGCCAAAGGCCGCAGGATCCTGGTTATGACCGAGTATTCCAGGCTTCAGCTTGTTATTTCGCCGGCGCCAGCCCCTCAACATCTGCGGCAAGCTTATCGATCCCATCTCCCCGCGTGATTAAAGTCACTGCTTCCGGCTGAGCCGGCTGCGAGCCTAGCAGCAGGAGAAGACGATGTCTGCCATTCCTGCTCAACGATCCATGCTCGCCGGGGAGAATTCAGACGAGCGCGCTGCGCTGCTGTCCTCTGAACGTCGCAAGAGCCTTCTGTTTCGCTGCTGGATCGTCACCGGGCTGTTTTTTATGGTGCTGCCCGGGACCGTGCTCGGGTTCAGCAATCTGTTGGCGATCAGCGCTCATCATGGACTCGGAGGGCTGTCTGCAGCCTGGATTCAGGCCCATGGCTTCGCGCAGGTTTTCGGCTGGATCGGCAGCTTTGTTCTTGGTATCGGCTTCTACTCGCAACCGCACACGCGCACCAACCGCGGCCGTCTTCCGTGGATTTGCTGGCTGGTGTGGACGACCGGCCTGAGCCTGCACTGGCTGGCCGCAGGGTATCTCTGGCAATGGCGCGTCACGCTGCCGGTCTCCGGAGCACTGCAGCTTGCAGCCATCCTTCTGTTTCTGCATGCTGCCTGCCAGCACAAGCGGCCCGATGCCACGAGCGGGATCCCGAGCAAACGGGCTGGCATGGAGCCGTGGATGCAGACGGTTCTGGTAAGCAACGCGGCGCTGCTCATCGCTGTCGGCATCAACTTCTTCGTTGGCCTCCGGCTCGCGCTTACAGGCGCAGCTCCCGAAATTCCCCACAGCCTCGATCAGAGTTTCCTGGTCCTTCTGGGCTGGGGTTTCCTTGCGCCTCTGGTTTGGGGATTTTCTGCGCGCTGGCTGCCCATATTCCTCGGGGTTGCACCGGTCCGCGGGAGAGTGCTGCAGGCTGCCGTTCTGTTCGATCTCCTCGGGGTTGGGCTCGGCATGGCGCACCGGACGCGGTTGATGACTCCGCTGCTGGTGGCCGCTGCGGTCCTCGTTGCTATCGCGATTCGCGTTTTTGAAAAGCAGCAGAGCCCCGCGAAGAGCATCGGATTGCATCCGAGTTTCCCCGTGTTTCTCCGCATTGCGTATGCCTGGAGCATCGCAGCATCGCTGCTCGGTGTGTGGGCCGCCTGGTCCGATATGCACGGCGGTATCTGGGGCGGATCGCGGCACGCGCTCACGGTCGGCTTTGCCGCGATGATGGTCATGACCGTCGGCCCGCGTATCCTGCCGCACTTTGCCGGTGTGCGCGGCATCTGGAGCCGAAATCTGATGTTCGCTACTCTGCTGCTGCTCTGTGCCGGATGCACCCTGCGCGTCAGCATGGAGCCGCTGGCCTATGAAGGGCTCGCGTCTTTTGCCTGGAAGCTCCTGCCCCTGTCGGGATGTCTGGAGTTGAGTGCAGTGGTCCTGTTCGCGCTGCAACTCATGGTCAGCTTCGCTGTTGAGCCGAGCCTCTTTGCAGACGCCAGCCGTTCCGCCGCACATGCCTGATCGCCTGCCAATGACCCGTGGGTGCACGACCAGTGTGGTGACCGGACGATCCAGCACATTTCCGGGTATGAAGGCTGCGAGTATCATGCCTGGGTTTCCCCGGCCGGAAAGGCCGGGGCTTCTACCGTTTCCTGCTGCCGCGGGATCTCTCTGGGTAAGGGACTGATTCATGCGGTCAGGACACCAAGGCGCCCACTCGCCCATGGAATTGTCACAGCAAGAGTGATATTTGTCACAAGCTGTGGCCCCATGTCGCCTGCAGGATGAGAAAGCGTTGCCGAAAACTCGCGAAGTTTCGTCCCCTGTGACTTAAGTCCCTGCGTTCCCGATTTGCCGCAGCTACTGTGTCTACGAAAGCCGTTATTCCGCAGCGCGAAAGCTGAGTTAATAAGAGGAAACGATGTCCTACAAACGTTATTGGGTGGCACTCGCCATCGTGATTCTGGGATCCTTTGCTGTGCTCGGCGGCGTGGGCCACAGGATGATCAGCCAGGCTCCGCCACTGCCGGACGTGTACACCGCGAACGGCCAGCTTCTTTTCACCGGCTCCTCCATCACCGACGGCCAGGGCGTGTGGCAGTCCATTGGCGGCCAGGAGATCGGCACGGTCTGGGGTCACGGTGCGTACCTGGCTCCGGACTGGACCGCCGACTGGATGCATCGCGAATCTCTCTTCCTGCTCGACCTCTGGGCCAGACAGCGAGGCGCTGCCAGCTTCTCTGCGGTTGACGACGATGGTCAGGCCGCGCTGCGGGCGCGTCTGGTTCGCGTGATGCGCACGAACACCTATGATCCAGCCGCGCGTCGCATCGTCATCGGCGAAGATCAGGCGGAGGCGTTCCACTTTCTCGCCGCGTATTACGCCCACGTCTTCAGCACAGGGCGCAAGGAGTATGCCATTCCGGCAGGCGCTCTCACCGATGCGATGAAGCAGCAGCAAATGGCCGCCTTCTTCTGGTGGACTTCGTGGGCGGCCCACACCGATCGCCCAGGCAGCGACATCACCTATACCAATAACTGGCCGCATGAGCCGCTCGTCGCGAATGCGCCTCCGCCCTCCGCGATTCTCTGGAGCATTCTGAGCTTCATCTTCCTGCTGGGCGGCATCGGTAGCCTGGTGTGGTGGTACGCCTCGCGCGAAACCGAGGAATTCCATCCTGCCTTCCCGGCAAAGGATCCATTTCTGAGCCTGAAGGCCACACCCAGCCAGCGCGCCACTATGAAGTACTTCTTCGTTGTGGTGGCGCTTTGGGGAGTGCAGATTCTTATGGGCGCGCTTACCGCGCACTATGGCGTCGAAGGCAGCGGATTCTACGGCATTCCACTCGACAAGATTCTGCCTTACGCGGTTACCCGCACCTGGCATCTGCAACTGGCTATCTTCTGGATCGCCACATCGTGGCTGGCTACGGGTCTCTATGTTGCCCCGGCGGTCAGCGGACATGAGCCGAAGGGCCAGCGTTTTGGCGTCAACCTGCTGTTCGGTGCTTTAGTGCTCGTCGTCGGCGGATCGCTCATTGGCGAATGGGCCGGCATCGAACAGAAGCTCGGCAATCTGTGGTTCTGGTTCGGCAGCCAGGGCTATGAATATGTCGACCTCGGCCGCTTCTGGCAGATTCTTCTCTTCGTTGGCCTTGTGCTCTGGCTCTTCCTGATGGTTCGATCGCTGAAGCCCGCTCTGGTGCGGCGCAGCGAGAGCCGGCCACTCATGATCCTGTTTCTCATCTCGTCCATCGCCATCCCACTTTTCTACGCCGCGGGACTGATGTACGGGCAGCGCTCGCAGCTGGTCACGGCGGAGTACTGGCGCTGGTGGGTTGTCCATCTCTGGGTCGAAGGGTTCTTCGAGGTATTCGCAACGGTCGTGATTGCATTTCTCTTCACGCGCCTCAATCTCCTCGAAATCCGCTCCGCTACCCGAGCGGTGCTCTTCTCGACCTGCATCTTCCTCTCCGGAGGCATCATCGGCACGTTCCACCACTTGTATTTCGCTGGTTCCACACCCGCCGTCATCGCACTGGGCGCGGTCTTCAGTGCCCTTGAAGTGGTGCCTCTGACGCTGGTCGGCTATGAAGCATGGGAGAACATCCGACTGGCTCGCGGAAACAGCAACGCGCCCTGGGTTTCAAATTACAAATGGCCCATCTACTTTTTCGTGGCCGTGGCCTTCTGGAATATGGTCGGCGCCGGTCTCTTCGGCTTCCTCATTAACCCGCCGGTCGCACTCTATTACATGCAGGGTCTCAACCTCACGCCGGTGCACGGTCATACAGCACTCTTTGGCGTGTACGGCATGCTGGGGCTTGGCCTCACGCTCTTCTGCATGCGGGCAATCCGGCCCGGATCGCAGTGGAAGGAATGGCCCCTGAAGCTGGCCTTCTGGGCGATCAATGCCGGTCTCACGTTCATGGTCGTCCTCAGTATGCTGCCCATCGGCATTGCGCAGGCGCTGGCGTCGATTCAGCAGGGGACCTGGTATGCGCGTTCGGCAGAATTCCTGCAGACACCGTCGATGCAGTTCCTGCGCTGGATGCGAGTGCCAGGCGACGTGCTGTTTGCGGGCGGAGCCGCGATTCTGGGCCTGTTCGTCATCGGTCTTATCACCGGCCACTCCTACGAAAAGAGCGGGACAACCGCCGGCACGCGCACCGAGGAAGGAGTGCTGGTGGCAGGCGACTAATCTCTGAAACTCACCTGTGCATCCGGAGCGGCGGAATCCTCTGCGATCCGCCGCTTGTTATTTGCCGAAGACGCTGCGCTCTTGATGAGACCCGTTCGGAGCTCAGTATTCCCGTGAAGTCACGATCCCCGGTTGCGGCACAGGATATCGACCGTTGGCGTCGGCAACCAGCGGCGCCGGGGAATCCATGGTGAACTTGTCGGTGTTGGGCGACATTTCGAAGTCGCAGTTGAGCATCTGCTCAAAGGTGATCTCGCGGCCGGTGTGGGCAGCCATGCGGCCCATGCTCGAAACCAGGCTGGCCTCCACTCCGCGCTGCACCTCGTTGTACGGCTTGTCGTCGCGAACGGCGTCCACCAGGTCATTCCACTCATTCTGGTACGGGTCCTTCTCCTCGGGCTTCACCCTGGATTCCCAAAGCAATTTGGAGGTCAGGTCCTGGCTCCCATACAGGCTTGAGGGCTGCCCGCAATCGCCTTGCTTCGAGGCGATGCCCGACCCCTTTGTGCCGTGCAGGTAGCTCGAATAGATCTGCTCGCAGCCGGGCATGGTCCGCCCGTCGAAAAAGAATTTGGTGCCGTCGGAATAGGTGTATTCCACCGAGTATGTATCGAAATTCTGATCGACATACTGGACGCCTTCAGGACTGGTACGGTACTCACGCCCGCCCAGCGCCTGCGCCTTCACCGGCCACTCGTTTTTCATCCATCCCAGCTGATCGATCAGGTGGATATAGAAGTCGTTGAAGCAGCCGCCGCTCGCCCAGATGAAACTGTGGAAGCGCTGCACCTGGTAGAGCAGATCGGTAATGCCGGCCGGTTTCGGAAGCGAGCAGAAATATCCGCCCAGCCCGTGCATGCGATAACCCCGCTGCAGAATGATCTCGCCAATCTTGCCGTCGTGGACGCGCTTCGCCAGCTCCTGCATGGCCCGATCATGACGCGACATCAATCCCACGCCCACCTTCAGGTTTTTGGCCTGGGCGTCCTGCGCCAGCTTCAACATGCGCTTGCTCGCGGGGCCGTCCGCCGAAAGCGGCTTCTCCATAAAGACGTTGAGGCCCTTCTGGATCGCGTAATCGAAATGCACCCAGCGAAACGCCGGCGGCGTAGCGAAGATGGCGATGTCGCCCGGTTTCAGACAATCCATTGCTTTCTGATACGCGTCGAAGCCGATGAACTGGCGTTCCGGCGGCACGTCCACCTGGCTCGAAAACTGCGTCTGCAATTTGGTGAGGTCTTTCTGGAGGCGATCGGGAAAGATGTCGGCCATGGCCACCAGCCTGACAGGACCGCGCTTCACGGAGAGTGCGTTGGCCGCTGCACCGCCGCCGCGCCCGCCGCAACCGATGAGGACGATCCGGATCTCGTCGCTGCCGGCAGCGTGGACAGCGGGAATGGCCACGTTGGCCAAAGCCGAGACCGCTGCCAATTTGCCTGTGCTTTTGAGGAACTCACGGCGGGACGCCGAGGCTGGCGTGGACGAATTCATGACTGTGCAATCCCCCTGGTGTGGCCATTTTGTGGGCACGCAGGAGCAGCGAAGACACGGTCCGCGATGCTCGCGCGTTTCCCCAGTCGTCAAGGATAACCCTATCTTCGGAATTACGGTCGAGCGGGGGAACGGTTAAGATCCAGAAGAAAGAATCGGGCCCGAGGACACAATCATGGCTATAGTCGAATTTTCAAACCGAACCGATGGCCTTGAACCGCAGGAGCGCAGCCGCGAGCACTTCATCGCGGACATGGACCTCGAAGACGAGCGACTGTGGGTCCCCTATTCGGAGGGGGTATGGTTTCAGCCCTGCCACTTCAACGTCACCTCCGGCGGATTCAGCGTCATCGCCAGGGCTCTGCCGGGATCCATCATCGGAACCCACTACCACGTCGGCACCGTCCAGGCCTATACCCTGCGCGGCCATTGGCGCTACCTGGAGCATGACTGGACCGCCAGGCCCGGTACCTTCGTCTTCGAGCCTGCCGGCGGCCAACACACCCTGGTCATCCCGGAGGACTCCCCTGGGCCGATGGTGACCCTCTTCGTCGTCACCGGCGCTCAGATCTACATGGACAATGCCGCTGAGGGCCGCTTCGGATCGTACGAAGACGGATTCACGATGCTCGAAATGAGCCGCAGGCACTATCGTGCAGTCGGTCTGGACCCCGCGCTGCTGGACGCTCGGATTCGGTGATCCAGACAAGCCTTGTCTGGCAGACTGGTGTTGTTTGGCAGGATGTTTGGATAATGACGGCTTCGCCTCAGTAAGTGACTCGGCGATGAAGCGCGAATTGAAGTCCAGGCGTTCCGGATTGCGGTCCAGACCGTGCCGAAAGGACCGGATGAACCGGGTGGTATGGTGGACGGGCCGGGGAGGCAAGCCATGAAAATCCCCCGAACCAACAGATTTCTGCCGCTTCTCTCTGTCCTGCTCCTCTCCACATCGTTCGTCCGAGCTGAGACGATCCCAGGTCTGGGCACAGCCAACTTTCCCACTTTGGCGCACTCGGCGGCCGCAGCGCACGAATTTACCCGCGGTTTACTTCTCCTCCATCTCTTTGAATATGACGATGCGCTCGCGTCGTTCCGCGCCGCGGAGAAAGCGGACCCCGGGTTTGCGATGGCTTACTGGGGCGAGGCGATGACTTTCAATCATCCGGTTTGGAATGAGTTGGACGTCCGGGCCGGGCAGGCGGCTCTGGCCAGGTTTGGGCCCACATCGGAAGCGCGCGCCCAGCGAATTGCCGATTCCCGCGAACGCGCCTGGTTCAGCGCGGTTGAAATTCTGTACAGCGGTCTCGGCACCAAGCCCGAGCGCGATGCCCGGTACGCCGCCGTCATGAAAAAGCTAACCCTGACTTATCCGAAAGACGATGAAGCCCAGCTCTTCTACGCACTCGCGCTTCTGGGCAAAAGCGAGGGCGTGCGCGATGTTCCAACCTACCTCCGGGCCGCGGCGATCGCAAAGGCGGTCTTCATGAGGAACTCCGACCATCCCGGCGCGGCCCATTACTGGATCCATGGGATGGACGACCCGCAGCACGCCGCCGGAGCGCTTGTGGCCGCGCGTGCGTTGTCGAAAATCGCACCCAGTGCGGCTCACGCGCAGCATATGTGCTCGCACATTTTTCTGGCATTGGGAATGTGGGACGACGTGGTCGAAGCCAATCTCGCTGCCGCGAAGGTGATGAACCAGCAGGCGGCGGCAGGACGCCCCCCGGTGCGTTGCGGCCACTCCACGTACTGGCTCGAATATGGCTACCTCCAGGAGGGTCGCGTCGGCGAAGCCAGGAGAGTGGTTGAAGGCTGCCGCGAGGTAGCGATGCAGCCCGGAATGGCGGCAAGGGCGCGCGATGCAGTCGATCCTGACGATGCGAATGTTTCCTCCTTTGTCGAAATGCGTGCCCGTTATCTGGTCGACAGCGGCCGTTGGCAGGACGAAGTGGCCGGTTGGAAGGTGGACATGGACGGGGCACTCCTGCCGCAAATCAACGATGTATTCGCCACCGGGTTCGCCGCTGCCGAACGCGGCGATTTGCCCACTGCCACAAACGCGCTCGCCGCGTTGCTCAATCTCCTGCCGCAAACTCCCGCGGCCTTCGATGCGGCCGGGACGCCGCCCGCCGATCCGATGCGGAGGATCCCACAGATTCAGAGCCTGCAGCTGCAGGCAGTCATTCAGTCTGCTGAAGGATACCTCGACAAGGCAGTTAGCATGGCGCAGCAAGCAGTGTCCATCGGTGAAGGATTGCCGTACGCCTTCGGGCCGCCAAGTCCTGAAAAGCCCTCGTATGAGCTTCTTGGCGAGTTGCTGCTGAAAGAGAACAGGAACACGTCCGCGCGTGCGGCTTTTGAGGCCTCACTGCAACGCGCTCCACAGAGAACCGAATCGCTGTTGGGTCTGGCACGTGCAGAAAGCGCAATGGGAGACAACGCAGCGGCAGCCGAGACCCGGCGTCAACTTATCGCGATCTGGAAGAATGCAGACCCTGATTACCTGGCGCAAAACAACGTCCAGCGCGATCGGGCTGCTCTGTCGCACAATGCGCATTAGCACATGTGTTTCGGGAGCATCGACAGCGCAACGCTCTATGCAGGTTTGGTTCTCACCTGTTGCCTCCAGGGCGAGGCGCACTTCGAAACTGGAACTGCTGGAAATGTGAATCGGCAATTTCTCGTCAACTGACCGCGCCCGAAGCACATTTCGGATGCTGCGGGAACACGTCGCTTTACGGAAGGCGCGCCACTACTCATATCGCAAAGCCGCCATCGGATCCACGCGCAGCGCCCGCCGCGCAGGAATATAAGCCGCAAACAGCGCTATCGCCAGGAACACGGTCGAGACGCCGATATAGGAGATGGCATCGACAATGTTGAGCCCGTAGAGAATTGCACGCATCAGGTAGGAGGTCCCAACGGAGAGGATCATCCCCACAAGCAATCCTGCCAACACCGGCTGCGTGCTTTCCCGCAGGACCAGTCCGAAGATGTCGCGCTTCTTCGCGCCCAGCGCCATGCGGATGCCCACCTCCCGCGTGCGCAAAACGACCATATAGCTGACCGTTCCGAAGATGCCCGCCGCGGCAAGAATCAGCCCCACCAAACCGACGATGGAGGCAACCATGGCCGCGAGGCGAGACACCAGGAACGGCGGCGTCTGATGCAACAGCTGGTCGAGCGTTGCCGGGGTCGCTGCCACATCCGGATCGAGCGACGCGATGACCGGTCCGATTGCATCGAGAAGCTCCGCTGCTTTCGCGCCGCTACGAATCAGAATGGGATAGTCCTGCAAGCGCCCGCTGGGAAGGGGCACGTAAATCTGCTGGGAATCGCTGCCATCCAGCTCGATGCCGCGCGTATCACGAGCGACGCCAACCACCTGCCAGACGGGTCCGTCGGGAAGAAGCTCGTCTTTGTCGTGGATCTGGCCTTCAGTGGACATGCGGACGGTGCGGCCAATCGGATTCTCTCCGGGCCAGAGCTGCTGGGCCGCGGATTGGCTGAGAACCACAGAAGCCTCCGGCTGTCCGGGCTGCGAAACGAAACTGCGGCCGGCCAGCAGAGGAATGCTCAGCGTCCGAAAGTAATTCGGTTGTACGTAGGTGTAGTAAAGGACCGCCCGCGTATTGTGAGCGGATGGAGCCTTTCCGTCGATCGACACCGCTGCGCTCCGCACGCCTCCGCTGTCAGGAGCACGGGCGCTGCTGACCGCAACCACACCGGGCAGGCCGGCGAGCCGGCCGCGGAGCTCCTGAACAAGGGCGTGCCGGCGGTCCACACTATACTTCGGCCCTTCGGGAAACTGAAGATCGAGTTCCATCACGTGTTGCGTGTCGTAGCCCGTGTCCATGCGGAGTGCGCGGATCGAGCTGCGGATCAGCATGCTTCCTCCAATCAGAAGCACCAGCGAGGCCGCCACTTGCGCGCCGATCAGGACGCCTCGCATCCGGCGGCTGCGTATCGGCGAAGATATCGTGCTTACATTGACGGCAGAGGCGAGCGCGGAGCGCGAGCTTTCGAGCGCCGGCGCCAGTCCGAAGAAAATACCGGCGACGAGAGAGATCGTGAAGACATAGGCAAAGATCTTCAGATTGGGCGTGACATTCAGCACGAATGAGCCCCACTCGGCCGGAACGGCCCCGGCGATCGCTGTTACGGCAATTCTGAGCGAAGCCCACGTAAACAGGAGCGCAACCGCGCCCGCGATTAACGCGAGTAGCGCGCTCTCCGTCAGCAATTGCCGGACGAGCCGGCTGCGCGTCGCTCCCAGTGAGAGCCGCAGGCACAGTTCGCTCTGCCTGGATGCAGCCCGCGCCAGCTGCAGGCTGGCGACATTCGCGCACGCGATCACCAGCACCACTCCCACCGCGACCATGAGGAAGAGAATGGCGAGCTTCAATCCATTGTCCAGATCGCGCGGGAACGGAGAGCCTGGCTTCACCTGGGCGACAACTGGTTTGCTCAGCTCGGAATGTGGATCGTGGACGGTGCGAATGCGGTTCGCAACAGCGGTCATCTCCGCCTGCGCCTGGGCGATCGTTACACCCGGAGCAAGGCGGCCGAACGGTCTCAGCCATCCGTTCTCCCGAGCGCGGAGCCAGTTACCGTCAGGATGAATCAGCGGGACGAGGCTGAGAGGAAACCAGAAGTCCGGCGCCTCGATGCTGGTGCCTGCAAAATCATGCGGCGTAATGCCGATGATGGCGAAAGAAACGCCATTCAGGCGCACCACCTTGCCGAGCACGGCAGGATCTCCGCCGAAGCGCTTCTGCCAATAGTTTTCACTGATGAGCACGGAGGGCGAGGCAGCCAGCTCCGCAGGCGTCATGGCGTCAAAGGAGCGGCCCCGCAGCACGGGGATTCCCAGAACCGAGAAGTAGTTTTCAGATACCTCAAACGTGGTCGCAAACTCCGCATTGACGGCGTCGGCCGGCAGCATGCCCAGCCTCCCCAGAAGTCCGCCGGCGGGATTGCGAATGGTGCCTCCGGCTCCCGAAAGCGTCAGACGATCGACGCTGTGTGCGATCACTCCGCTGAAGGAATGCAGGCTTTCCTGGTATGCCTTGAAGTCGGGATAGCTGAAGTCGTATTCGGGCTCGCCCGACTGCTGAATCAGAGAAAGGTTGACCATCCTGCCCGGATCGCGAGCATCCAGCGAGCGGGTGAACATAGCCTCACAAAGCGTGAAGGCCGTCGTGTTGATACCGATGCCAAGCGCGAGTGCCAGTACCGCAACCACCGTGAAGCGCGCATTGCGAGCCAGGGTGCGCGCCCCATACCGTAGATCCTGCAGGATCGTCTGCGGCAGCAGCATCAGATCGACCTCGCTCATGCGCTCCCGCCACACCGCAGGATTGCCGAACCGCCGCCGCGCGTCGCGCCTGGCCTCCACAGGGGCCATGCCTTCATCCACGTTCAACTGTTCCCGCATCGAGAGATGGAAGGACAGTTCCTCGTCGTATTCACGAGTCAGCTTTTCTTTACGAAACAGCGCGCGCAGACGAGACATCCATGCCATGCAGAACTCCCGTTCTTAGGCCGGCTCAAAACCCAGCACAAGCGAAACCGCTTCTGTGACCTTCTGCCAGTTCTCGCGTTCGGCTTTGAGCTGCTTCCGTCCGAGCGCGGTCAGGCGATAAAAGCGCGCGCGGCGATTGTTCTCGCTCAGCCCCCACTCGGCTGCAATCCAGCCCTCCTGTTCCAGCCGATGCAGCGCGGGATACAGCGAACCCTCTTCCACACGGAGGACATCTTTGGATACACGCTGAATGTGCAACGTGATTCCCCAGCCATGCATTGGGCCACGCTCGAGGCTCTTGAGGATCAGCAGGACCAGCGATCCCTGCAGGTTGTCGTTTCGGGAGGCCCCCATTGGGTTCGCACTCTCCTATCGATGTCTATAGGAGGATGACAAGTCTTAAGTATCCTGTCAAGGTGCTGGAAGAAATTGTTGAAAGCCGTGTCTGAGCTGACGAGTCCAGGCCCTACCGCTCATCAGCCGGGAGCCAACCGAGCAGCGGGTCAGCTTGCGAGTTGGCGATTTTCCGACAACTGGCGACAACGGCCTTTCTCCCGATCAACGAACTACAGTCTGGGGACCGTATTGCTGGTCGGTAACTTTCTCCATCCAGTCGACGACCTTGCCATCCAACTTTTCCTGAATGGCAATGTGAGTCATTGCGGTCGTTGCACTGGCTCCGTGCCAGTGCTTTTCACCTGGAGCAAACAGAACCACATCTCCGGGCCGGATTTCCTGCACTGCCTCTCCTTCTTTCTGTATCCAACCGAAGCCCGCTGTGACGATGAGCGTTTGTCCCAGTGGGTGGGTGTGCCAGGCGGTGCGTGCACCCGGCTCAAAGGTGACACTGGCAGCGCTTACGCGCGCAGGCTCGCCTCTGTCAAAGAGCGGATCGATCCTGACGGTGCCGGTGAACCAATCCTCCGGCCCTTTCGCTGATGGCTGCGAACCCGCGGTTTTGATTTCCATTTTCGATCTCCTCTCAGTGAGCAACAAAGCCGCCGTCAACGGGAAGGGCTACTCCCATCACGAAGGAAGACGCCGGACTGCACAGCCACAGCACCGCAGCCGCAATTTCTTCCGGCCTGCCCATGCGACCGATCGGCTGCTGCTTTAGAAATTCCTTCATCGCTTCCGGATCGATGCCGTCGCCCATGGGCGTCTCGATACAGCCTGGACAGATGGCATTCACGCGGATACCTTGTGCGGCCACGTCAAGCGCCGCGCTTTTGGTCAGACCAATGACCCCATGTTTGGTCGCGTGATACGCCGCACGACCCGGCAGGCCAACCAGGCCACCCAGAGACGAGCAGTTCACGATCGCTCCGGTGCCTTGTTTCTTCATCTGAATCAGCTCGTGCTTCATGAAAGTCCAGACACCCCGGAGATTGACAGCGTTCACCTCGTCGTACCCCGCGGAGGTTTCTTCCATCATGGGACACATGGGGCCAAGAATACCGGCATTGTTATAGGCCATGTCGAGGCTGCCGTATTCGGCCACGGCGCGAGCAACTGCTGTTTTAGCCAGGTTCTCGTCGGAAACATCGCCTGCGATCGTCAGCGCGTTGCCGCCTGACCGATGGATTTCTTCGGCCGCGCCGATGAGCTTTTTCTCGTCGCGATCGACCAACACCACTGCAGCGCCCGATTCGGCAAATGCTCTCGCGGTCGCCCGTCCCAGTCCGGAAGCTGCACCGGTGATGAGTGCTACCTGATTGGAAAAGTCATATTTAGGATTCATCGTTTCTCCTCTCGGCTATCCATCCGTCGCGCTGGAAAGACGGCCTGTATGGAAGATAGATGTAGCGTTTCATGCTGAGAAGCCATTCCACGTTGCTAGCTGTTATGCATATCATGCATAAATGAACCGGAATGACCTGCCTGAACTCTCCGCCTTTGCGACCGTGGTGCAGGAACGCAGTTTCACGCGTGCCGCCGCTCGGCTCGGAATGTCCCAATCGGCTCTGAGCCACTCGATGCGCGGGTTGGAAAAGCGGCTCGGGGTCCAGCTGCTGGCACGGACGACGCGCAGCGTTTCGGCTACAGCGGCGGGCGCTGCATTATTGCTGGAACTGGTGCCCGCGCTCGAACAGATTGAGCGATCCGTAGCGGAAACACGCAACCAGCGTGAGAAACCGGCGGGAAGAATTCGCATCATCGTTCCTCGCCTGGTGGCTCAAATGGTGGTCCTGCCGAAACTGGCTGCCTTCGCTCGCGCCTATCCCGAAATCGTTTTGGAGATCACCACTTCAAACGATCCGGTCGATCTGGTGGCGGGTGAGTACGACGCAGGGATCCAACTCGGCGAATTCATTCAGCGGGACATGATCGCGGTGCGCGTCACAAAGGAGATGCGCCTCGCGATAGTCGGGTCCGCC